>JAABUP010000098.1_pt1 | contig 196183 bp, 224 predicted proteins | sample 5559201 | NCBI WGS metagenome assembly JAABUP01 (sample SAMN10711887, study PRJNA513373) | rock metagenome | isolation source: Antarctica rocks | place: Antarctica
CAAGACTTTGAACCACCAAAGGCATGCCTGTTCCACAAATCAGTGTTGTGCATGCCATTATGCAATGTGCATGTAGCAGTATTGGCTCAGACTCTAAACTCATAGCTGAGTGCTGCCCTGCAGGCTCTTGAATTGCAGTAAAGTACTACACATGGATATACACCCATAGATTACGTCAAAGTCTTATGTTGGCTGCATCCTAGTCACAAGCTGAATGCAGGCCTCCTCAGATCTCATTGGCAGATCAGCCTTTGAGCTCAAGGCTTGCAGTACCAATCTGCATCAGCACTGCATACAGGCTTTGGCTCAAAGTGCTTGAAACAATACAGCTTTTGGTTCAAAGTGCTTGCAACAGTACAAGTTTTGATATAAAATGCTTGCAACAATACAAGTTTTGTTTCAATGTGCTTGCAACAATACAAGTTTTGGCTCAAACTGCTTGGTGCTCATGCCTACCTGAGTCCAAGACTGTAGACACACCAGTAGCAGCTGTACTGATCTGCCTGGACTGACCACGTTTCAGAGTCACCAAGTCTGGTGTGAAAGGTGTCATGAAACCTGAGTTCTGCCAGACAAGCCCTCCAGGTTCTGCCTGAGGGTTTTGCTCTTTCCCAGAGGTCATGAAGTTCTGCTGCTGCAGCTTGCTGAGAGGCCTGAGACACCTGTCCCTCAGGCACCTATCAGGAAGCTGGTCCCGAGAAGACACATGGTCAGAAGCTGGCAGGAACCTGCCACCATCCCCATTCGTGCGGGATGAGCTACTGGGTGAGTCATCTTCATCATCATCATCATCATCACCATCTGACACAGACTCAGAGCTGGCTTCTGAATCTGTCTCACCAGAGTCTGACTCAGCTGAGTGTGAGGTTGCATCTGATGCAGCATGGCGCCCTGAGGCTGAGCGTGAACCAGAGCTTGATGCTGAGGGCCGGTGAGGGGCACCTCTAGGCAGGGGTGGGGTGGAGGCTGTGACAGGGCGGGGTGGGCGCATGGCAACAGCTTTGTGAGCTGAGGCCAAGCGAGGCTTCATGGTGCCTTTGTTCTCCATGTCTTCATCCCAATGGACAGCAGTCCAGTGCACTGTGGCATCTCCTGCAGGCATTATTTGCAGTTATACGCTGCAAGCTTGTGAGGGTAGACAACCCCCTACACGAATCTCAGGATATAAGACATTCTTGCAATCAATGCATCATGTTGTCATGACAGGCCAGTCATGAGGCCATGAGAGTGCATGCCGTCATGAGAGGCACAGGCATCAAATATGCCGAGGTTCTGCCGCATGGCCCACAGCTTTTTGGTTCTCTCAACCACACTGCTCAGTACATGGTCCTTGAGATAAAATGCACCCATCGCTGATGTCACACAGGTATTTGCTGATGGCACGCATGAGAGTCTTGCCCATGCAAGCCCAATGACTTTGACAACAGAGCAGAACAGTCAGGGCACTCATTGTGGTGATGCACATCCCATTGCTGTGGCAGCCCTTATTGTGCTCTGTACAAATCCAGACAATTGGATTTGCAGCTGCTCACCTGAGCGGCGGGCGCTTGAGGTTGCAGGCGAATGCGGAGTAATAGGCTGGCTGCTTCTTCTTCTCTCCTGACGGGACCTAGATGTCAGTATAGCAGCCATCTGCATGGTTGACGACACACTCTGGTACTTGTCTGCTGCACTGGGGTGCCCGAACCCCCCTGATGCCCCCGGGGGTCCAGACATGTCTGACGCAGCTGTGCGTGCCAGGATGTCTGTCGCAGTTGTGCGACTCAGCATTGAGCGTCTGGGACTTGTGGTAGAGAGGGATGCTCGGGAGGTGGTGCTGGCAGGGTCCTGTTTGGGGCTGCAGCCACATCACTTTTGTTGCTGATCATAAGATGAGCTGCTGGTCATACAGGACTGGTGGGGGTGGGACACACTTTGTTTAGCAGCTCAAATCACAGCTGCTGTAGAGTAGTTGCTGCCTGTGTTTCAATGACAGATTGTGACTCAACTGGAGATGATGCTGTGTCAATTGTCCAGGTAACGATGCAAAATATGGCACCTTTGGCTCGAAATGTTCTACAAGGTGGAGAGGGCTGTGATGTATAGTCCTCCCATGTCGAGATGTCATGCTGTTTGTGGCTGCGTAATTGACAAAGGGCTGCATCGATGGCAAAGATGCAGGGAGGACTGCATAGTTGACAAGGGTGCAGGGAGGAAAGAGATGCTTACGCTTCGCTCTGGCGCCGCCGAGGTGAGTTGCTGCTGCGACCATGCTCAGCTGAGGGGTTGATTGGTGAGTAATACAGCACCTAACAGCAAGACATGGACCAGGTTGCCAACAGAACTATGATCATGCAGGTGTTGAGTTTGCTTCATGTAGGATTGTGTTGGGAAGCAGTGTGTGTGTTTGACGTCTGCTGTTTTGTAGGCAACTGCTGTGGGTGCACACAAGACAGGTAGAAAAGGTTTAAAGTTTGACCTGGTTGGAGGCTGAGAAAGCGCTTCCATCGCCGGGACTTTGATTTTTGTACTTGATGGTAGACCTGACCACCGGGTTCTTGTGAATAATCTCGGGCTCTTCTGAAAAGGACGTAGAATAGGGATCCTTGGCCAGGGCCTCATGAGCTTGTCTCCTGTAATCTTCAAGAAACGCCTTATCCCGCTTGGCCTGCAAATCAGTCGATGCGTCTATCGTGTGCAAGGAAACGCGCTCCGGCTGAGACGTCGAGGTGTGAAGTTTAATATCGATAAGCACCGACCTGCAACTTGTCACCAAGGAAAGCCAGAGCATTTCTAGGCGAGTTTGTCCTCATATCGATCGCGGCACACAAATAATCAAAAGCAACTGAAGTGTTGCGTATAGACGGGAGCCAGCCAAATTCACATCGCCTATAGCGAGCGTTACGCTTATTACGCGTTACGCGCGACGGCAAGGCGTAACGCCTCCGTCGGTGTATCATGGTTGTGCACCTTGTGAGGTCTTTTTGCTTGCTGAGTTACGTTCATGACCATGTTCACAGGTGTTTTGTATCAGGCATGCGCGGCTAGACCCTTGCTGCAATGCTTGCCTGGTCACTCCCAGCAAGCACTGGTCAGTCTGCAGCGTTGGCAGCGCTCGTCAAGCCTGGCCGTCCTCAGCGGCAAGCAGACCAGACATTATGCCACTCCGGAGTTGATGTCAGCGGAGCCTGCAGAAGCAGACAGTGTGGCTGGCGCTGGAGTCATCAAGGCTCAGGTGCAGAGTAAGGTTGCCTGCACTGAATACGACTCCAGGTGACTGGCTAGAATAGTTGCTGACGCTGGCTTGCACTGCAGCTTCAAGATCTTGCCAAGCGCGTGAAACAGATGATGTCTGCCACAGATCCTGCCAGCCAACGCAGCAAGCTTGATAAGCTTGAGGCACAAGCCTCAGCTGAGGGATTCTGGGATCAGCAGGACAAAGCTGCCGCTGTCAATCAGGAAATGTCTGACATCAATGAACTGCTAGAGCTGACTGCAAAAATTCAGTCTCAGTTGGAAGATGTCCAAATAGCTGTAGAGCTCATAGACATGGAGGTGAGCACACTAACTTAAGGGACAGATATCTTGCAGTCAGCTATCAGCTTAGCTTGTGCGACGTCCATGACAGCCGATAATTCAGATTGCACACCAGTAATCAGCGTCATTGTTGTCAACAGGAGTCAGATGGGAAAGAGGAACAAACCTTCAAGCTTGAAGCCTTCAGCACCCTGCAACAGCTTGCCAAAGCTCTGGAGCAATGGGAGACTCAGCAGCTGCTGGGTGGGCAGTATGACAAGCTGGGTGCTATACTGTCAATACAGGTCAGGCAACATTCCGACTCACCTGCCATGCGTGACAATACCATCCTGATAAAGGTTCATCTCGGTCAATCTTTCTGCATTGCATCCTGACTACGTCTTTGCAATGTAGACAGGCTGCTTTGAAAAGACAACACTTGTCCCGCACGTACCTAGCTCATCACATGAGCTGGAAACCAATTCTATTATAATTATTATCATCATCGTCATCATTATCATTATCATTATCATTATCATTATCATTATCATTATCACTATCATTATCATTATCGTTATCATTATCATCATCATCATCATCGTTATTATTATTATCATTGTTATCATTACTTTTATTATTATTATGATTATTGTTAATGTAGGCTGGGGCCGGTGGGACAGATGCTCAGGACTGGGCAGAAATGCTGTTGCGCATGTACACCCGCTGGGCAGATAAACAGGGCTTCACCACAAGTGTGCTCTCCAGAGCTGAAGGTACAAGCTGCTCACCTACAGCTGCATTTCAAGCATGTCCAGTGAAACTGAGCAACAGCATGGCCTTAAAAGCTTGGCAGGCCAAGTTTTGGTACATCCTACAAGCTGGTGTGTGGCAGCTGTAATGACCATCTGCTTGAACACTGTTAACGAGCACTCACATGTATTGCCATGCACCATCAACACAACCAGTGGGCCTAAACTTCTTTGCTGAGGATCTGTGGCTGCTATGTGATTGTGACACCCCTGGCATGCAACTCCTGGCTGGTGCCTGTGCGTCTGTGTGGAGATCACCTCCTGCAGTGTGTGTGTATGTGTGTCTGAGCAGGTGAGGAAGCTGGCATCAAGGCTGCTGAGGTAGAGGTGCAAGGCCGGTACGCCTTTGGCTACCTATCAGCAGAGAAGGGCACTCACCGCCTGGTGCGCCAGTCCCCCTTCAATGTCAAGGGCATTCGCCAGACCAGCTTCGCTGCTGTGGATGTCACGCCAGTTCTGGGTGAGCCACATGCGAGTCAGGCAATGCTAAAACATCTCCCCAATGTAGAAACGCGTTTTTACTGTCCCCAAGCGTTTCTGAGTTTAGATTTCCAGTGTAGGGATGACATTTTTGAATTGACGTTTTGGGATTGAAAAGAGCTGATTGTTCTCGTTTATATCTGACAGTCACAGGGACGGCAACACAGGCATAACTTGTGAATGTGTTGGCCAAAGTGGTTTGTCACATATACATGTATGTGTATATCTAAGCTACTCATTTGTGCCCACCTCGATTGTGCAAGTTGGCCTCTTGTACATCTGACCTGTTGGGTGTTAAAGAGGTGGAGATCATGCTGCATGAGCCCTGCAATGAGCATGAGGGCTCCAGCTCATTACAGTCAGCAGGCATGTCTGAAAATTTCCTTGAGTTGCCAGTACAAACGTGGGTGTGTGTGTGTGCTGTAGGCGACCAGGTGAAGAACATACAGGTTCCAGAGAGTGATCTCGACATTCAGACCATGAGGGCTTCTGGCGCTGGGGGTCAACATGTGAACAAGACAGAGTCTGCAGTGCGTGTACGCCACATCCCTTCCGGTCTGTCTGTGCGAATCGAAGACAACCGCTCCCAGCTGATGAACAAGGTACATTGTATGTTATCATGATGCAGATCGTTCCGATACATCTGCTGTATATTGGCAGTGGCGTTGGCACTGGCAGCAGCATGTATGATAAACACCATATGCATGATAAACACAATATGCATGATGAACACCACATGCATGATAAACACAATATGCATGATGAACACCATATGCATGATAAACACCATATGCATGTTGCCCCCAGCCAATTTTTGTGTGCTGCCCTTTTCAACGCTTCTGCCAGAAACGCGCTGATGACGTCAATCTGTTCATGCCTGTCTGCGACTCTGCCACTGGGTGCCGTATTTGCTGCTTGTACAGCTAGTCACCAGTGTTCCGCAGTTGTTTTCTTTGCAGAATAAGGCCATTGATGTCCTGAAAGGCCGACTGTTGGTCATTGCTCAACAGCAGCAACTGAAGGAGATAAAGGACATCAAGGGGGATGCTGTCAAGCCTGACTGGGGCCAACAGATACGCAACTATGTCTTCCATCCTTACAAGATGGTCAAGGATGTCAGGTCTGGCTTTGAGACGTCAAATGTAGGCGCTGTCATGGATGGAGATGCACTTGACGGCTTCATTGAAGCTCAGTTGAGACACAGGCACAATTTCACCACTGGCAAATAAGTGCAGGAGGTATTCCAGCACTAACACGGGCACCAGCCAGCACCATCCAATAGGTCTTTGTATTTCGCTGCTGACTCAGAGAAAATGTGAAAAATCTAGCTGCTGACTTGGAGAAAATGTGAACAACCTAGCTTCCATTTGTGATGATGACACCTCAAGGTCAAAACCTCCAAGGTTAGAATCAGTTTACATTTTCAAGGTTGAGTTAGCTGTGTTGAAAACCATAGGTCATGTAGTTGTTCAACAATCTGGCCTGCATGAGTAAAGCAGTTCATGTGCACAAACTTTTTGTTCGCCATAACCTGGTGACATCACCTGAGACAGCAACCTGGGCAACAGATCTTGTGATGCACCTGGTCACTGCAAAGACAGGACCTGCGAAGTATCTTGCTGCGGTGCATATGGCATCTTCACATCCGAGTTGAGCTCTGCATGCCAATAGCCCCAACTGCGTATTGGCACCAAACGCTTACGAATCACAATCTCTTCCCTAGTCAGATCAAAAGCCATCAAGTCTTCATTGATTGTGATGGGTCCGTCATATGTCTCACGCACAGCTGTCACAATAGCAGAGCGGCTGGCATCATTGACCAACAGGTGATGCAGCACACCTAGCTTCGGCTGAGCAGCTTTGAACAGGTGGCCTGCCTGGTCTGGGGTCACATGGCTAGTCTGCACCATCAGAGCAAAGGCGTTCAGTATTGTAGTGCTTGTAATGCTGGTAGTTTGAATAAATAATTGTTTTTGGCCCAACAGTCATCACATGCCCGTTACACAGTGCGAATGACGTTACAAACCGTAAATACAGATGGTAATGACGGTCTGACAAAGGCGCGACCCTATATAGAGACCGACTAACATTAAAAGCACTACGGTAAAGTCCACAGGGTGCAGCATTCAACTGTGAAAGCTCACACCCTTATTGCAAGGCAATGCAACAATCATGCATGTGTGCTGTAGAAGCACAACACAAATTTCAGGTCCCCCACAGTCATGAGCAGCTGTCAATGACAAAGTTTAGGCACAATTGATCCAGGCAGGATTTGAGTAGTGTGACGGCTTACGTTTAATAAATACTGGCTGTTGTTTGGGAGGGCCCCAAAGTCCTTGATGGGGCCCATGCACTGCTCAATGTAGATGTCACTGTCTTTTGCCAGGTTGAGTAAGCTGTTCACTGGGTGCGTGTCACCTGCAAAGATGCACAACAGTCAGCAGCAGTGGAACAAATATGAGCGCAAGAAGGACAGAGAAGAAGGGCAAAGCACATGACTAAGAAAGAGGAAGAGAAGATGATATTGCAGGGCTGTGCTCTAGGATGCCATTTCTGCTTGCATCAGGACTGCATTTGCTCACATGCAGAGGGCGCCTAAAGTAGGCAGCACCATTGTCGACTATGTAGATGACAAGTTGCTTGTATGCATCAGCTGTAGTCTGCTCATTTGCTGGGACCAAACAGTGAACCAATGCAAGCTTATTGCTTGTTTTGCAAATGGCATTGGTAAGAAGTGAAGAGCACCTGAATATGTGACAGATAGGCCATTCCAATCTAAGCGCAATGCCACTGGCCCATCAGTTTGATAGTGACTAACTGGAGTGGATGTGATGTTGACACCATTTCGAGAGTAGATGAGCTGGTCGGGTACTGAGAAGTCAAACTCATGAGCAATGACTTTGTCTCCATCATCCTGACGCCCCACTAGGTCAATGCGGCGTCAGGAAAAGGTGTCCCATGCCATGAACTGCGCATGCATAACAAGCAACAGTCATTTGCACAAAAGCAGCCCTGTTGCCAGCACCACTGCTGAAGTGATGATTTGGGCCAAGACATATGTTCAAAATCCACTGTGCAAGCTGCTAGGCAGTGCATACTTGACTGGGTAGCACATTGGACGGATGCATTGAATGCATTTTGATGAGCTTTCAGCCTTTATTTGGGCAGTCTCTGCACCCAACAACAGTCCGTACCACAAGCATACATCCTTCGCAATCATAATCAACAAGCAAATATACATGGCAGCCTGTTAGACCAGAAATGTTTCCTGAGATGCATGGCGCATACATATGTATATACATACCTGGCGCAGGCCAGCAATGGAGGCATTGAGGCCAAGCTGGGGCTGCTCTGAGGAAGGGCCCCAAACCTCCCAGGGCTCTGTGCGCCCAAACATGGCCCCAGCATAGAAGGTAGCCAGGTCAGCAATGTGGTCAGAATGCAAGTGGGTCAGAAACACCTGCATGCACCACAGCAGAATGCACATCAGGTGCCCAGACATTGTACTGCAGGTGTGTCACGCATGGCATCCATAACAGATGTTGGAGGTACACATGTAACAGTAATAGCAAGCTGTTGACTTTGGCGTCATGTCACCATGTCATGAGGCAATGATGTGAGGAATTAGAATAAGGCAAAGAAAGACAGCATGACTAACATGGCTACATCAGTGGTATCAGATAGCTTGATCACCTTTGTGAGCTGCGCTGCAGGTGTCCCTGTTGCCAGTAGGTTCTGATACGCGCCAGTTCCTAAGTCCCAGATGAACTTGTCACCGTTCCCAAGCTCTAGCAGGAAACCTGAGGAGACTTGATCTTTGCGTACGTCAGGAGTTCCAGACCCAAGTGTCGTCACTCGTAGGCCATCCATGGGTACAGGCGCCCCGTTTGTCAACCAGGGGCCCTCCGTGACCTTGGCCCTGACAACGGTGACCCACAGGCTCAGCAGTGAGAATGCGAGGCGCAGGGCCATGCCAGACTTCATTCCGTTCAATGCGGCTCTCGCGTATCACCCTGCATCACCACGAAAGGTCCGCCCGGAGGGATGCTCCTTGGGTTGGGACGCGTCAGATATTGTGTCATACAGTTGCAAACCCGGTGAAGTCGCAAATAGGTCAAGATCCCAACAGGAGGAACAGTGATCGAGGCCACTTTGCAGCCAATGCACATTTGAACGGACGTGAAATGGGCCTACCTGTCACCTTGGCCTTGCGCTCTGCACTGCAGCAATCGAGCTACAGACGGCCGCGCTTGCCAAGCTAGCTTTCTCCGCACGTGGAAGCTCGTGCTGAATGATCTCATCTGACCACATGCCTTTGACCTCAAAGTGTTCTGAAGACCTGTCTTCAACAGAGACAAATTGTGTTGACCAGTCCTCTCGTAGCTTGGCAACTGAGTAGAGCTACACAGATCAGAGCTTGTAGCGCCGCAGTCTAGGACCCTCCTTCATTGACATCGCTAATCAGTTTCCTTTGGTGCTCTAGGTATTGATCATGATTGCCAGACAGAAATAGTTTCGAACGCCTTGAACATCCAATGCACAGATTTTCTGGTCTCTATGTTGAATTGTCCATGTACCCAATCCTGATGACTGCTCATTGGTTAATGAGATGACCATTAAAGTGTCCTGATTGGTCAGCACGTAATGCCTTTGCGCCTCTGCACCATGCCACATATACCTGTACTGCCACACACCGGTATACTGCATGGTCTGAAGATCTTGTTTTAGATATCTACATTGATGTTATGAGGTCCAATCCTGCAGACTCGTTGACCTGATAAGTCTGACCTGATAAGCCTCAGACATTTCCGACAGGCCTAGGCTTACCCACTGTAAGCAGGCAACAAGCAAGCTTCAAAGCTGAATTCAGGCAAATCAGTGCATCCTTGGGTATGTGCATCTGAGATCCAATCTACCAAGGAAGCAAGCTTCATAATCAGGCTGGTGCCTGCATCATGTTGGCACTGCTTGCTGCAGGACTTTTGCCATCCACGAGCACTCAACCGGCTGTCAATGTTGCTATCGCTGCAGTGTCCAGCTGGTGCATTTGCAATGCTTCTGAGTCTGAAAGACAATACAGGTACGCTCTAGAATACGCATAGTCCTGTGCAAGCTGCACAGGGTCACATGCATGAGCATGATACTCTGCACCTCTTTTCAAACTGCATGCCCAGCGGTGATGATCTTGCAAGCAATTGCTTGAGCGTAAAGTGTCATGAGCATACACAGTAGCATAGAAGTTGTCAGATCAGCTTGATTCATGAGCGCTACAGGGAATGAGCATGTTGATTGTCCTGGTGTTTCATACACTTCCGTGCTCTGCGCACTTGACATGAGAGTTTGTGGGCTGCTAGCAGCTCTCATAGTGGCCTACCGCGACAATATTGGCTGTGATGCTTCCACAGCACAATGTGTTGACATGAGCTTAGCTGCTTAAGCAGGCTTGGTGTCTCTGTTTCCGGTCTGATGAGTATTGATGCTACAACAATAGCAACCAACTCTTGCAAGGACAACACCGAAATCTTGCCTTGCTGTGCACACTTGTAATATGCTGGCACAACTGTCTTTGAAACCTTTACTTGAGGTTTGAAAACGAGAACAATCAGGATGCATTACACCCAGTGTTGGCACTGTGGTATGCCTACACGCACACAGCAAGCCTCTGAAGCAGTGCAAAAAGCGTAGGAGCGCCAGACAGAGACTGGCTGTATGAGCAGTGAGCATGCTGGAGCTAGTGACGCAACTGTCAAGACTGTAACACAATGAGCCAGGTGTAGTGCCTGTGCCAAGCAAATGCAGCCCTGCTGAATAGCATATAGAAGCATAAAAATCTGTCCCGTGAAATACTGTGTGTGTATGGTTCAACAATATGAGCGACTCATACTTGGCTAGGGTCAATCTGTAATTGCTGCGCGCTGTACATGTGCCATGTGCACTAGTGCAGGAACTGCTCAAGATGTTCGGTTTTCAGAACTAGCTACTATGATGAGCTGGGAGTCTGGCTGTACACACGCGGTGCTGCAAAAACTTGAGCACTCACTTAGTTGGCAGTCTACACGCAGAAGTATGGGTAGCATTTGCAGCATGAGCATGTGTCCGTGGTCGCAAGCATCAAGTCTTATCGTTTGAGCGCCACAACGCTTGAGAGCAGCCCAAGCCCGGCTAGATCTGCAGATGAGTAATTTATCACACTGATCAAGCACGTGATTTGCACGTGAAGCCAAAGATATCGACGTGACGTTTGGGATGGCGACGCAAACTCCCAGCGCAGCTGGTTGAACGCCAATCATGTACTTGTCAGTCGGTTGGTGACATTCATTACCATGAGATCATTCGTGGGTACTTCTTTTTGGCGCGAGTGCAACCCAGACTCTGTCTAGTCAGCTTAACAAATCAGAAGTGTCAGCATAAAGCATAGCCCTAGCGAGCGTTACCTGAGTTTTGACGGCTCGGGCTCGTCCTCAACAACACATGGTAATTGCTTGTCAACTCCATGCTGTGAGAACTTTGCGCCGACAGGATGCAGGGTGCAGCCCATGCACAGCCTGAGCTGGGTTGCGCTCTGTTGGCCTGGGGTGTTCTTTGTTGCATTGTCAGAGGCAATCAGTTTGGGCACGTCTTGATATGGATCTCACACGTCTTGACAGCCCCACATCTTGCATTGTCAGAGTCAGTTTGCAGGGGAACTCAGGTTAGCTACCCTGCACATAAAAGTAGCCATTCACATGCAGGCTGCAAGGGGTGTGGCTGATGCGTTTATCACTGCAGCATCTGCTTTGACATAGCAGCAGCTTCAACCAGGCAGAGTCGAAAGCTCTGCCCTGACCTCCCAGCCTGGCTGCTTGCTACTGACACCATTTCAACAGAATCCCCAGATCGAGTGATCGAATGCCACATGGCATTGCCACTGCTGAGCATGAGCAGCAGCAAATGCCAGCACGCGCTAGTGCAAGCGAGCAGCCTGAAGCCTTAGCGCAGTCCAGAGTCAAGGCAAAGCAGTTGATGGTTGACAGCCTCAGATCCATACAGCTGCAAGGCCTTTCACCTATGGATGCTAGACTGACAGCCGCCGGAGACCTACCAGTGGAGTCGTTTCAATGTCAGCTGTGGGAACCAGCAAGAGCTGTGCAGGAGTTACAGCCTGGTACACTTCTGACCTGCCAACTTTTGCACCACCATGCATGCAGTGTACAAATCATCTGTCACTGCATTACAGGATAATATACATGCTGCATGAATAGTGCTGTGCAGCGCCAATCTCTCACAAGCATCTGATTTAGGGCAGCACATGCATGCACATGCCTTGCGAGCAATTGCCTGCACAATGAATTCTATGTCCCAGCATTCTTGGTGACAATGGTGCGCGTAGATCAGCAAGTTCATTGCAGATGATGGTGTGATGATGGTGAAGAGGTTTGACAACATCAGTTCTCCAGATTCAGTTGCTGTCATGAGCCTCCAGGGACAGCTGCTGGGATATGTTCCGCGGCGGCATATTGCCAGATTTGTAAATGACACCACATGCGGCCATGTGTATGCTGTCAGTCAAGATGCAGCTAGTCTTTGGCGACTCACAGTAAGCTTGCTGAGTCTGTCTGCTTGTGTGTATCCCTCCTTGCTTCTGCCTTCTGGTATGACACTGCCAGCCCTTGCCATTTTGCAGCAACTGAGCTGTGTGATTGAGACACTGCATGAGCAGTTGTATATGCGCCTGTTACTGTTTGTTTTGACGAAAGGTCCCATCTGTCCTTCTGTTCATTTGTCTACAAGACAACCTGCTCGTGTCACTCATGGGTCTGTTACTTGATTGCGAATGCTGTGGCACATTGTCATCAGTTTAGCGCATGTCTAGTACAGCGTTGCCTTTTCAGTATATGAATCAGCATTGCAGCCCAACTGGTGCAACTGTCCTGTCATTTGCCTTCTGTACTGTGAATCTTTACCTGTCACCTCCGCTGCGCTGTCTACTATTCCTCTTCTCTTGTCGCAGGGTTTACCCCTTGTTTACCCCTTGTTTACCCCTTGTTTACCCCTTGTCCACCCCTTGTCTGCCCATTGTCCACCTCTGATTTGCATGCTTTGTGGACTGCATGCAGGTAGCTTGCAGGCCTGAGCTTCCACCATTGACTGTTGACACCATACCTGCCAACCTGGCTTCATACGCTCGTATTGGCGAAGCTCTGGATCCTGACGACTGGGAAGCTGTTCAGGCTGTGACTCTGCAACAAGCAGGCTACAGGTGCATTGCTACTTCCATGTCTTGCAGCGCAATCAGGCCAAATGCACCATGGCATGACACATACTTCATCTGTAACCAAGCCTGGCAGAAAAGTTGAAACCAAAGGAAGGTCTGCAGTCATGCAGTTTTGTCGTTGGGGATCCTTGTGAACACTTTTGTCTCCATAGCAAGTGCAGCATGGGCTTCTCGGTGTGAAACCACGTCTTAAGTGTCCCCACGCGTTGTTTGGTTAGACTTGCACTGTCCAAGGGACATTTCTCTGTCCTCAAGAGCTAAGGAAAGACATGCATTTTACAAACAAATGACTGCATTCAGATGTCGAGATCTCTGTCTTAAAGAGCTAGAGGAAGACACTCAATTGACAAAGGAATGACTGCATTCAGGTGTCGGGAGTGCGGGCCTGTTGGGCAGCTGCAGTGTCGCGAGAGGTGGCGCTTCTATGAGGGCTACCAAGTGGTCAAGCTCATGGGCTTTGCTGCTGCTCACCCGCAAGTGTGCGCTGTGAAGCACTTGGACCCTTGCTGCATGCCAAGCGACCCAAGCAGACAGCACGCTGTGACACTGCTGCAGCACATCAACGAGTGAGTGCAAACTGTTGCTGGACTGGTCAGGGACCTATTCAGCTTTCTTGTCCATTGCAACAAAGACAAGAAATGATAGCGTGTAGGCATGGTGCTGTGCTGTGCTGTGCTGTGCTGTGCCGTGCCGTGCTGTGCTGTGCTGTGCTGTGCTGTGCTGTGCTGTGCTGTGCTGTGCTGTGCTGTGCTGCCTGCCTGTATTTTGGCCATTGTGAGGCCATGCACAGGGCAAAATAGGCTTCCATCAGATTTCTCAATGAGTCTGTATTATACATTAAGTCTGAACTCTGAGCTGCGCGCATTGGTGTTCACACAGGATGCTTGCAAGTGACATATGCTCGCAAGTGACATTCTGTGCGACTGTAGGTGGTGCATAAGTGAGGCAGAAGACTATCTCAACTATGTCAGGTCACTGGTGCTCAAACGTGGCAAAGAGCAATGGACTTTTGATCTGACCTGGCTGACCGAAAATGGATTTGCCATTCCGGCACGATTGCAGAGTGTATGCGGCCCTGCAATTCCTGAAAGCGTAGAAATCAGACTGCAGTCCAAAGATGTCTCAGAGCGTAGGAGCAAGTTTGTCAAAGGCGGCTGTTGTTTTCAGTGACAGCAGCTGCTGCAAAGGTAGGGCTGAGTCTTCGGAGCTGATTTTGGAAGTAATTCTTCAAAGGCACAGGTTGTCCTGCTGGCACTGACTGTTGCCTTGCCTTCTATAATGTAGCTTCATACAGCACAGCTGATGTAGTGTGGTAATTAGCCCAAGTTGCAATATTTTTGTGGTGCCAGTATTGAGATGAAGTGTATGTTGTGGTATCCAGCTTTCCAATCATGCTGTGACAACCCCATAAATGTTTTGGCCAGATCTGCACAATGTCCATACTGTTTCACACGGATTGTGTGAATATGATGGCCATTGGTGTGCTTGGAAGGACTGATGAGTACCTCAGCTGTGTATTTAGTTTACAGTTTTTAGCTTTTACTAGGTGCTATCAGAGTCAACCATTCAGCGGTTTCACCAGATGTTTGTGTTACCTGTGGCGCCCTTTGAGTGTGAATGCTGGTTTCTGAGTTGCTGTAGACGACTATGTGGGCGTAAGACCAGGTTTTGTTGTTTTGCTCATGTGACGTAGCTCTTTGGCCTGGCTTTCGTGATTTATGTCGATGGCAACAGTTTTTGATGCGCGATGCTATTGTAACAGTTACTTCACTCACATGCCGCAAAGTTTGAGACTGGATAAATTGGGCAGGCAAAGCCAGCAGATGATGACTCACACGTAATTCAAGGTGTTGTAGAATGTCTGCGTATCACAGGTACACTGCCACAGCAAACACAACAGCAAGGCTCAAGCAGCTCGTTCATGTCGGGAGGTTGCTATGCAGCAACATCGCTTGACGTTTGCTGTGACTACATGATGACATCAACAGAATGAGACGAGTAACAAGCTAAAACAAATATACAATGCCATCAGTGATCCTGGCCTTCTGGTCTTGAGCTACACACTCAGAGACCCACATGATATTTCTGATCTCTTGCTCCCTCAACCTCATGTATGCAAAGAAGGTTGCAAAGTGAAACTGTTGGTCAAAGGTGAAAATGCAGCGGCGCACTTCCTCCTCGTACAGGATTTTGTCCAACATCTGGCTCTCACCCAATCCCATCTGCAGGCAGGATGCAAAAAATGAGACATAGTTCCTTGGTCAACGCCTGCTGCAACAGAACTGTTGATGCAATGAAGAATATAAGAGGACATGGACCGATCATCACATGAGCATGCTTATTCTTGAAGCACAAAATCCGCGCTGTTTCTTTTCCTTTTGCTGTTGATCATGAGTTTTGCCTGCTAGCTGTCAACATGCAAGTTGCTGCCATTTGTTGGTTGAAGCTGCATGCAATAAGGACCAGCTGCCTGCAAATGACTGTATATCTCATGACACACACACCGTCAGCTGTGGAACAGCAAGGGTGTGACGCAAGGCTGGCAGTCTGTGAGTCATCAAGTAAGCCAACACTTGTGCAGCACAGCATGGGAGCACAGCAGTAAAGCATGGGGGTCACTGAGCCCACCTTGGTAAAGATAGCTTGGTAGGGAGGGCACTTCTCCATGGCACTGCGGATCTGGTCGAAGTCTTCAGCGCCAGCTAGCTCATAGTGGCCGTGAGGGTACAGCAGGCCGAAGTTGCTGTACAGCTTGCGCCTGTCATCCCGGGTCAGCTCAGTCCCAATGCTGTTCAGTGTGATGTTCAGAGCACGCCTATCAGCCTGCAGATCAACACGCCTTGAGTGCCTTTCTTGCACGCGCAGACTTGCGATGCTGTTGCACATTGCCGAGTGTGAACAACTCTTGGCAGAAGTATGATGCAGGGATTGGGCAGGTGGCATGCCATGTCTAGACAAGCTTGGGGGTCAAGAAACGCCAACCCCGTGCAGTGGTGCAATACCTTGCAGTGCCGTGCTGAAGGACAGATGCATTGCACCACAAGCAATCAACACGCACAGTGCACGACCACAAGACAGAGCGCAGTATCATACATGCAGCCAAAGGGGCAAGATGTGAAGGATTGTTATGCTCCCCAGACACAAACAGACGGACAGGCAGACAGACGGGCAGACAGACATGTTATGATGCAGTGAGCACACCTCAAAGCTGAGGAGGTCTCCCATGACTGCTGCTGTGCTGCCACCCATCTTATTGCAGAACTTGGCAAAGTCATCCAGGTACGCCTTGTACAATGTGTTACGCATGATCTCTATGTTCATCTCATCCAGGTCCTCTGCATAAGCACTGTATGGATTGAATCACATGGATTGAGTCACATGATCAAGTGTAATGTACAAGGCAACTGCTGAGCTGCAGAGACAAATTGCTGATAACCTGCTTCAGCCATGCACAGTTCACTATGACAGCCTGCACTACTACTATCTTTCCAAATACACAGGAGCCAAACAAGCTGTGAGCAGCTGCCCGTGCCTGGCACTATTCAAAACATCTCATCAACACCAAAACGCATTTTTACTGTCCCCAGGCGTTTCTGAGCTTAGTTTTTCTAGGGCACCGACGGTTTTTCTGAACTGAAATAGACGGCACAAACCTGAAGTGAGGCTCTCAGCAAAGTAGGGAGCCAAGGGCGTGTCCACCAGAACCAGCCTGTACAGCTCACGCATGTTGGAGGCCACGGCCAGGGTGCTGATGCTGTCAAACATGCCCAGAGGATGGCACTTGTCCAGTAGTTCCTGCATCACACTGACTACAGTCACACACAAAACGATGCACAAGACAGGCTGCTCTGGAGAGACAAGACTTGTCCTGCACGTACCTAGCTCATCATGAGCTGGAAAGCATTGTAATTTTAACTACTACTGATACAATTAGTCACAGCACAGTGAACCTCTGGGTGGCAAATTATGCACATATACAGGGTGTAGGATATGGCGGCTATGGCAAAGGCTGCAGTACAGCCTCATGATGCAAAATCATCCACTTACAAAGAAGTGCATGGGTGAGCTGCTTTGTAAGTAGATGGCCTGGCTTCATGAGGCTGCACTGGCAGCAGGGTGCCTTTGCAAGCAAGCCTGACAATGGCTGCTACCAAGGAGCAGCAGAGGATGACATTGTACTATGCAACGTCCTCTGCCATAACAGGCATAAACCCATGAGCTCACCGTGACATCTCGCTCATGCAGAGTGCCTGTGACTAGGAGCACCACATTGTCAATCATGTGTCCATAAGTGCAGTAGTCCAGGAAGGTTCCTAGGGGCTCATCAGCCTGCATTGTATATGTCAAATTTAGTTAGCATGCTTCATGTGCAGTCAGCATGCCTCATGCTTGCAATGTACTGTGCACTGTATAAGCTCGAGTGACGTTCACTAGAGTCTGCACATCTGCAAGGGCAATAGCTGCATCAACAGACAGAGATTACATGATACAGCAGCTGCAAGCAGGTGACCTGATACAGCCAGACTAACTGGTGCCACTTTGCCAGACTTGGCGTGATTGTTTGTGCGGGTGAACACAGATCACGTACAAGGAATGCGAATGCAGATACAACACAGGGAAACGCGCTATCACTCACATTTGCCCGCATACGATTCCAGTCATCCACCAACTTCTCTGTGCATCTCTCAACAATGGTAGTCGTGTGCAGTGGAGACGCTTCATTGGCCAAGTATGGCCCATAGTCAGATCCACTCTGCAGGAGAGTGCACAGCCAAGTTATAACTCAACTGTTTACTGTAACTGTGTACTGACCAATACGCCGGCTGATAAAATCTCCGTAGATGTGCATCATACTCACCAAGTGCAGCTTAATGTCTTCTAAGGTCTCACACTGGCACAAGTTGTTGTAGTCTGCCGATGTGAAAAGACCTGATTTGTGTCCACGGACCACAGCCTCTGCATCGGGCAGACTTCTTCGGACCAGTGTGTCACAACGAACTTCAGTGTCACAAGATTGAGCAGATGCTCACCGAGATAGCCATGTTTGATGTTGAAGTACAATCCCTCTTGACTCCACATATCGAATTGGTGACCCTGATCGACCGGGGGTACTTTCCTGCTGTCGCACCAACACAGATGCGATCACGGTCAAATTGAGTCGCGAAGTGACACGCTCGCTAAGTTCTGCAGTGCGGGGCTGGAATGACTCAGAAGCGTCGTCGCTTCTGGAGCGTGTGCTGTGTGCACAACCAGGGCCGGACAAGTTTTGGACGTTTATCTGTCCGACGTGCGCCTGAGATAAAGCAAACTGCAGGCCTGCCCTAAATCATGCTTGGCACAACTTGTTCGCAGGACTGATGAGAGATGTGTCTCTGGACCGATGTTTGCAACTGTCGTGCACGAGAGAGCATCAAATGCATGAAATTTTACAAGGAATTGCAGTGCAATTAGCCTGACTGCAGATCGTCAAACTGGTGTCTGCAACAATAATTCGCAAAGGCAAGCTGCGCACTTGACTGGCGTTGTATCACTTGCGACAGCAACCCATAGCACCACAACATCTGGGCAGGTTATTTACATGAGACGCATTGACATGGCTCTGCTCAACGTGTCATTGCAATTGAGCACCCCTTGCTGTGAAGGCAACATTCATCTAAAGCCACCATGAACAGATGTTCAATGACTTCTAATCACCATCTCGTCTGTCCAATGCTTTACATGTGCCAACACTGCAGCTATTCTGCCTTGCATTGTATGACTGCGAGCAATGGATCTGTCAGGACACCACCTAGCCTGGACACCACTGATTAGTACAAAGGGTGCTGTGAATGCTACTGAACCCAAAATCAGCATTCAGCCCTTCAAACAAAACAGCAGCGCATCAGGGACGCATGTGACTTGGATCAGATTGCAGCAGTTGCAGCACCAGTCTGGCTGGAGGGAAGCTGGCTGCCACAGTTTCAGGAGTGGTGCTCGTCACGAATTGCTGCCGGCAGAATGGACATGTGGCCTTCCAGTCCTTGCAACACCCAGCCAGACAGGCAGTGCACAGAAAATGCTGGCAAGGTAACATACGTGGCTTGGACAAGCCTTCTGCCTCAAAGCTGTGATAGCAGATTTCGCATGAGCTGATGTTGGTTAAAAAGCTGATGTGGCCTTCTAGCCTGCAGCTGTGCCGTCAATGATATAGCGACATTCTGCTAGCAGTGGTGCAAGGCTGAGCATGTTGCAGAGCCCAGCATGTAGCATTCTGAATCAGTGCAATCATGCAGGGAGGACTCACCTGTCTTCAATGTCAGCCTGAGGCAACGTGTCATCCGAAACCTGTAGTCACAGAAGAATTTAGTGTACAAACACTGGATGCTGCTACAGAAGGTCCAAGCTCTGTGCAGGTACAAATTGTCTCTCGATACGTACTGAGGGCCGGCATTTGGGCTGAAACATGCATCTGTGTAGCATTTGAGAGGCCGCAAAATCTTACTGTAAAATGCGGATGCTTATTTTGGTACGCCTGCGCTTGTTGCACCTTGTCTTGTGCAAGCAGGGCCTTCTGCTCTTGCACATCAATAATCTGCTGCTGCTGGAGATTTGTGTTTTCAGCTGGATGATTGATGCTCCGAAACAAGCCTTTAAAAGACAACAGTTTCCATCGTGAAGGTTTGGTGGCCGCTGTGGTTGCAAGACTGTCTGCAGCTGCCGTGAATCTGACACATAGCCGCTCAGCATGTATTGCCCCACCAACCAAAGGGTCGAACATTGTGCTTGTGACCTTGTGAGCCTGGGGCTGAACGCTGACCCACAGAACCAAGAACTTGTCTTTGCAGTCTTCAAGATCCAGTGGATACCCTTGGTGTTTCTGAAGGATGACAAGGGTTGCTGTGGTACTTCCAGCCTCCACAAAGCCAGAGGATGGCTGTACACCATATCTCATGGGGTTTGTTGTCTTTATTCTGTAAGCAATTTTGTTCACACTGGTGTTGTACAGCGTCAGTTTGGATGTGGCAACCGTCTCGAGCTCGAAAGGAAAGCTCAATTCATCAGGTATGATCTGCAAAGTTGAAGCTACTTTGGGAGCCATGCTACAGTCAGAGCGAGCTTCAGTGGAACACCGATAGACTTTCAAGCAAAGATTGCCTGGGCAGCACGGTACAAAACCCAGCAATTATGTCTCTGCGACATCGGCACTGCAGGCAGGCAGGCACGCTGAGTCTGTGCAGGTCATGGCCGACTGACAGTTTCGCACAGTTCCGTTGTTGGCTGAGCTGTCACAAATATTTGTAATGTGCAAATCGCATGCAGGTATTGCGTTGCCCAGAGCATGCGTTGGGCTTGCCCATGACCAAAGTGCGATTGGCGTCAGCTGATCTGTTGAGTGTTGTTGTCTGTGGCAAGCAGGTGCCGTCGGGCAATCATCAGGACAGTCCGATCACTGTCGGGGCCGTCGTTCTATCACACTAGAGTATAGTGACTGAAGTGTCACCGTAGTTGTCAAATCTGATCAGCAGGGTCTTTTGTGAAACATGATTCGCGGGTAAGGATGCAGAATTTTGCATACAAGGTTGCTTATGATATGACCATTCGTCAAGCAGGGTAGCATAGCATGCATGACTGCAGCTCTCTTTGCAGGTAGCACAACCAATGAAGCATGACCTCATGGAAGCCCTGGACGCGATGAAAAAGCTGAGTCCTTTGTTGCTTGCTGGAGCAGGTCAGGCCTCCTGGGCATGGGTCTTCCATGGCCTTGCTAACTGCTCAAGTGGCTCCCCATGCAAGCTGTGTCAAACCAGCTTTGCACGTTTCTGTGCAGAATGTGGCCTCATGTTTGTGACTGCAAGCAGGTTATCTGTTCACATACTACAACAGCAAGGTGGGGAAGGAACGTGAAGCCCAGATAGACCGGGTCAATGAGCAAGTCAAGGACCTCTATGGTCCTCTGCTTTCTTGTGTGACTGCGTCAAAGTCTGCATTCGACGCCATGATAGGCCAGCACAGCCCTGATGGAACAAAGGCTGGCTTTGTTCGCGCCATCAAAGAGAACCCCGACAGCTCTGAGGCAGTGGCTTATAGGTATGTGGCAGCCTCCTATGGTGCCTAGCCTCTACAGCTTTTAGAATTCATCCTAGATTGTGCTTACATTATGCAAGCATTTGCATGCGTTAAGCAGCAGCTCCACGCACTGAACAATCACACTGTCAGGGACAGGACTGCAAGGCTATTTTCCTGGTTTAGGGTTGAACAAGCCAGTGTTGGGTACATTGTGATGATGGTAGCATGCTAAAATGCTAGTGCATGTGCAGGCAATGGATGAAGGAGGTGCTGCAGCCACTGAATGACAAGGCAGCAAATGCCATAGTCGATCACATTGACCTGATTGAGGCTTCTTCTGTAGACCCACTGCTGCTGAAGCTTGTGGCATATGTCAAGACTGTGCGGGTCATGATGTCCAGGTGAGCACACAACAGCACCACTGGGTTGGTGCTAGACGCCATGTGTACCTTGGCATAACCCTGTACCAGGCAAGCATGCAAATCAACATGTGCCATTGCTGTTCACTACTTTGAATAGTTTGTGACTGGTTATCCATTTTCTGGATCTACTGCAAGGTGAATGAGAGACACAGTGACTGTAGACTTGAACCTGTCTGTCTGAATGTATGGCAGTGACCTTGTCAGCTGTGTATGCACAGGCAAGGTACACGGCACGAGTTTTTTATAGAATGTTGGGTCATGCTGCATGCTGGTCATGTGAACATGTTTTAGTCCCTCTTTGCAAGTGTACAGTGGCATGTATTGGCTTTAATGACTCATCAGAGCTCATGGTGCAGATGGGAAGCTGGCAACGCCAATGAGTGGTCAGCATTGACTTACCCTGATGAGGTTCTGCCTTTTGTGGTGGCAGAGTTCAAGCGCATGAAAGAGAGACAGGCACAGCTGCTGGGATTTAACAATAGGTTCCAGACCATTCAATCCAAACTATGACAGCAAGCAACAATATTGTGTTGGCTGCTGTATGGAAAGGCAATGGACCTTCAGACTTTATAGTCCTGTAGGGTGCTGCTGGGACATTCATGGCTGTGTCATGATGATGTCGTGGTGCGCAAATACTTTGGTGCTTGTACTTTGTACTTTAAGCGTGAAGGTGTCAGTGTGAGCACCTGGTTGAGAAGCGATCTGTGGTTGCGTGCTCAGCAGCCCTGCTGTCTTGTGTCCGAGTAATGTCTGAGTTACATGTATATTTGTCTATATATCCACTCAGCTCATATGTGAATCATGTGCGCTCATATGTGACCACATTCAACAGAAGAGTGTGAAATGACACTGTCTCTAAGGGTGGGAGTCTGCAATGCTGTTGAATCACAACGCAAGCTTGCAGAACTTTGCAATGAAAAACCCAATAGTGTCTGTTTCACTGCATGGGTCAAAACGCTGCACCAAGCTTGCTTCCTCAGGTGTCAGCCATTCTTCCCTGTGCCCATCCTCATGGGTGAACTGTCCTGTGAGTCCATGGCTTGCTAAGTACGGTCGCTGAGAAATAAGTCTCACGTTATCAAATGTCTTCAGCACAAAGTGCACATTGGCTTCATTTTCACCTACAAGTGATGATAAGCTCAGCTTTAACTCAGTAGTTTGCGAGCAAATAGCTGCATTCTTTGGTGGGTAGCAATGCGTTGACGTGCTATATGCATGCCTGCCAGGTATGCATGCGAAATGCATTCTTGCACCACACAGTGCAAAGCTCAAAGGGGTTTGCGCATTGTTTCAAGACGTTCATATTGGCAGGCAGATGACTAATGCATACCAGCTCCGCTTCACAGCTACAAGATCATGCATACCTGGGTTGATGGTGCAGGTAGAGTACACCAGATGGCCTCCAGGTTTCAACAACTGCACTGCCACTCGAAGTAACTTCCGCTGATACCTTGCTGTCTGCATCACAAGCATTGTATGACAACTGTATGCACCTTTGTCTATGTACCAATACTGGAAACTTCTAAAAGCTTGTCACAGGGTGAGTGCTTCACTTAGGTACCCCCAGAGGCCTTCCTTGGGGTCAGGCTACATGTGTGTGTGTGTGACCCCTAATCTGACTGTGTGTTAGCCAGATTGCGGTACACACTTCACGCACAATAGCAAGAAGTCAAGACACACTTGCTGCTGGTCTTTGCAAAAAACAGCATGAGGCACTCATGCCAAGCAGTGACATAGTGGGAAGACCTGCATGAGGTCCAAGAGGGTGGTGTGGTGGGACAGGCGGGGGCGCAGCCCTAGGGCTGAGCAGGGGGCATCCAGCAAGATATACTCAAAGCTCTCAGGGGGAAATCCCTGCATGACAGTGATGCTGTCTTTTGAATCTGTAGTGAGCTTAAGACATGATGATTCTCTTCCATGCCTTGTATGTCAGTATAATATGCATGTGACCTGGCGACGCAGACTGCACTGCAGCACACTGAATGCAGATCAAGTGAGGCAGCCAGGTATGCACTTGCAAAGAGAGGCACAGCCAGCAAACTCGTTCTTACACTCACTTTGCATACAGGCTGTGACGAGAGGTCTGAACGCTGCAGAGGCGCTTGCCCATGCATTGCTCTTGCCTGCAGCAGCATAGGAAAGTCACACATGTGCTGACGCATGCTTAGAAGACAGCAATGACACGCATGTGCTGACATATGCTTAACAGACAGGAACATCACACATGTTCTGGCACATGCTTAGCAGAAGCAGTGATACACATGTGCTGACACAGTCTTAACCTGCAACAGTTGCTGCAGGTGTAAGTGCCACATGAAATCACAGCTGAGTCTGCTCATGGCTGCATGTAAAGAGCGCCTGCTCTGGACTGTAAAGATACACTATGTGAAAGAACCAGTTCTCATAGCCAGCATGGCTCATCACAGTTGTTATGAGCCCCACAGTTTGATGCTCTACACATGACTGCATGCACGATGAAGCTCCAGCACAGCTGGTGCAGCTTCAGCATGGGGGTCAGAAGAAATCGACTATGACTGCAGACCTGAGTGTGATTGAGGCTCAGAACAAGCATGCAATGAGTGTCAGAGACAGAGGGAGCAACAAGTACTTTATCTTTCCTTTCCCGCCGAAGCTGCTCTTTTGCATTGGGCAGGGCTTGCGACCCTGAGTCCATGCTGGGTGCAGCATCAGACTGGTGTTGCTGTTCAGCATTTATACAAACACCTGAAGTACACATACATGTACAGGGTAAACTGCTGGTTGATGCTGTTCGCAGGCAACCACCTGTCTGTGAGTCAACAGCAGCATCGTAGGCAAGAGGCAGCAATGCTCTGTGTGGAATTGACATAGTGTCTGCCTGGCAGGACCTGCAGCAGGATGTACTCCATAACCAGTCCATGACCAGTCAATGACCAGTCAATGACCAGTCAGTGACCAGTCAATGACCAGTCAATGACCAGTCATTGATCAGTCAGGCTGGATGCATGCAGCAGTGAGCCTAGTTAGCTAGTTAGCTGTATGGCGCTGTGCAACTGGCACTCACCAGGCTGCACATCTGCTGGTGTTTGTGCATCAGAGTTCTGCAGTGCAGTGGTAGCATCCTTCTTGAAAGCTTCTATGCAGGTCAGTCCCAGCTCAGCAGCCAGATTCCTGCACAGCAATGCACAACAGTGAACCCCCTCAAACATCATCTGTCCGATGCAGCTGCGCGTAGGGTACAATGCTGCAGTCCGAAGCAAAGTTCTACTTCAGGACCTACAAGCCTTGCATTTCATTAACTTGGCAGATTCTCCACAGCAGAACTGCCAAGCTGTTTTGTGCTGGTGGCCAATGCAGGTTTGGTGAGCATACAGGCTACTCAGGTAGCTTCCTCAAACATAGCACAGCAGCGTTGAAAGCTGTTGAGTGCCCAACGCCACAATCAGATGCAGTTCTCTTCTGATACAGGCAGAAGATGGTCGATGCCTGTGCAAGCAGTCACTGTAGTGGCAGCTGATCAGAGCATGCAATACCTGATCTGCTGGGCTTTTGCATGTGTGCGGTCAAGTGCAATGACTCTGCCCTGATCGCCCATGAGCTGCGCCAAGTGAGTGCTCTTGCCTGCACATCACTTAGATATATGGAACCAGATGCAACTTTTGGGAAGGGAAAGCTGTGACGATATATGAATTGACATACAGTCATGATCAGCTGTTGTCTCAAATTTGTTGATGTGCTGCTGAATCGGTTTTGGGGCTGATCAGCAACTGCAGATCCACCTCTTGCCACATCATGCAGCCCTAGTCTGAACAGGATTACAGCGCAGTTGGACATGTTTGTGCTTCCTCTTAAATATCCTGCTGTTACAGCTATACAGGCTGTTGCTGTTATACAGCGTACTGCTGCTGACCAACATACTGCTGTTGTATAGCTAAATGATTACCTCCAGGAGAGGCACACATGTCCAACACTTGGGAGCCTGGAACAGGTGCAAGCACATGTGCCACCACAGCACTAGGTAGGTTTTGCAGCATGCCTAGGCCAGGCAGCATGCCATGGCAGGGCTGCGGAATACTCTATCAGTCATCTCAACCCCAATGCCGCTGGTCTCTTTGAACATGTTTTGCCTGGAAAACTTAGCTATGCCTTTGCCTGTATGCACCAGTCCTGTTGAAGGCTTGCGGTCATGCATTGTGTATGCACACATTGCTTGAGACATCGCATGTCTTGCATTGTACATAAGCCCTATGTACAATGTGAGGGCATATGCAGTTATGTTGACAACTACAAGCACTGTATCAAACACCGAAACAAACCTTGAAATGGCATCATCAGAGACATCTGAAGCACGCAATGATGTGGATACTGACAAATCATGTGTGCTTGCGACCATCTTATTTATGATTGCTGCATGTGTACACACATGCAGGGCATGCATGGAAACTTGATGATTGAAACAATGTGTGTTCAAACAATGTGTGTTTCACCCTGACGTCAATATGGGGTGGTGATAGTGACAGTGTATGAGGTGTGCTGGCCCACAGGTCTGCTATCTGCTCAGTCTGAGTAGGATGCTGGTAGCAATGAAACGGCAGGAGCTTAGGCACAAAGCCAGGCAGAGAGCTAACCAGCAACCAGCACAAGAATCTAAGAAGACCTCCTGAATATCTACAGTACCAGCCATGCCGTGTGTCAACAGCTTGTCTGTGCTGCAAGTGTACACCAGATGCAAAGGACTTACTTGCATGGCGTTATTCCTCACGAAAGTAACAGAACTTCCAAGCAATGCCTTGATGTGATGTGAAACCTTGATGAGACTGTGTGCTGGAAAGCCAAATAAACAGCATGTATATTGCAAGGTCCTCCCTGCTGGCATGGCTGGCACCATAGCTAGATCAAGGTAGTTGACGTTCGGACTATTGTTACAGCTCTTGCTTCATTCATTATGTAAATCTGGTGGGCTACATAAGCTGTGCTACGCAGAGGCTGCAGCTAGTTGCTGAACTTTACTCACAAAGTCTGTCTTTTCCAGACAATCCCTGGTATCAACCCCTCGGTCCTTCAGCAGCTGCTTCAGATCTTTGACTTTCATTCGACTGTAATCTGTGTTGGGATTTAGCTTGACCACTGCAGCGATAAAGAGAGCGTGAGCAACACAATCACATACAGTGCTGGGCACAAGTCAAGCTCAAATTGCATTGCAGAACATGCATTTCTGTGTATTGGCAACTGAGAGAAGCATGCACAACAGCCAGCCATGTAATGGTGGCAGCAAGTAGGAGATGTAAGCAGGTAAACTTACTGGAGTTGCATTTTCGACCATCTGAAAAGTTCTTAAGGAAGCTGGTTATCGGGCCTGACTTGAATTCGCCTTCATATCGCTGTACACTTGACTCATCACCATTGCAAATGGCTAACAACGACGGATAACTGCAGCACAGCCCACAGAGAAATCTCACTGAAAATATAGACCTCAAGAGTGTTTCATGGGTGCAAGCAGTGCGTCTGACACTGTGCCCCACAATGATGCATGGCTGATGACACGCATGCAAAAGGTCACAATATATACATCACCAATAGCATTGAGCATCACTGCTGTGCCCATTCGTGCTTGCCACACTTATCTGCCTGGCCAACCTGATGCAGTGCAAGTATCCTACCCACTGCATGTGAGTCACGATTAGTGCAAAATGTGCTCAAAAAGCAACTTTGTACGCTCCTGTACCCTCACCTGTCTACTTTGAATCGATCAGACAGCTCCTTGTTGGACCCCCTTGCCTCGCCAAAAGCAATCTTGCCAGCATACTGCCCAGACAAGCTCTTATACAGCGCTGCTGTATCACTCTTGGCAGTCAACAGCAACACACACAGGCTCCAGGACGCTGAGTCCTTGCCGGCTTTGCTGCTGCTACTGCTGCTGCTGCACCGTTGCAAGAAGTCTGACAGCTGAGCTGGCTTGTTGACTGTGATTACCTTGTTGGGGATGAGACTGAGTCCCCAGTTCTTCAGGGCTGATGCAGACCTGTCCCCTTGGTAGTCGTGCAGCTTGCCATTGACCACAGATTTGATGGTTGGATAGCCTTGAACCCTGCACCATCAGCGCCCTCTGACATGATGACACCACTGCTGCCACTGCTTGCTGAATGACTTACGAGTCAAGGATGAGTACGCAGCTGCAGTTCACTGCCATGCAGGTCAAGAACAATGTGATGGATGTGACCGCAGAAGAACAAGAACCCACTGCTACAGCGGACTAGGCAAGATGCTGTTTGCATGTACACTCCTGACGGCAGTGTTTTAAGCGCAACACTGCAAGAGGTTGCGCAAGTAGCATCAAAGTATCACAGGCCAAAATCATGCGATACGTACAATGAGTACAGAATCAGCAACAGATGCTGATTGTACATACCCATGTTTGGCACATAGCTGTTTGTGCTCTTCACAGTTGACAGCAGCAACTCTGACTATGCCCTTGAGAGACTTAGCCGCTTTGGACCAATCAGGAGCCAGCTGCTTGCAGTGCCCACACCTACAGACATGACAAGCCAATCCTGCCTACATGTTACACGCATGTTACAGAAGTATTACAGAAGTACACTGCATGAATCAAGCTTCAGGCAGATTGAGCAAGACAGTCTGGAGTGATTACAGGAGCTGCTTTGGGTTGCGCAGACAGGCCTGCTTGAGATGCTTGCAGCCATCAGACAGAGCTGCAGTGTGCAAGTGCATCAACATCATGTTCACAAACCTGGCTCCTGGACAGTGGAAGAGACAAGTCAGACTGATATGAAGCTGCAGTACACCACTGCAGAAATGCAAACTTTGCAGACCACTGCTTTTGACGACAAAAAGAAAGACTGAAGAGACTGAAGAGAAACTAAACAATTGAGATGAACAAGACGACGTACATGCAGGAGACCACTGAAATCCAACTGTCACGCAAAATTCCAACCTGAATGTCCACGTGATTATAATCAGGTGGGTGCGTGTGTAAAAAGACTCACCAAGGTGCATAGAACTCCACCAGATACACAGACTGATCTTTTGAGGTAGGGAAGTTGGTGGAAGTCAGGGGCAGCACATGTGCATCGCCATCATACAGATCACCACCACCACCACCACCACCACCCTGCATGGCAATAAGATGAGACAGTGAAGGTCACTCTAGCAGCCCAGACAATATGTACATAGCCATTGTGATGCTGCAATCAGCATGATGGAGATCGTATCCCTTTCACTTCTCTGGTTTGAAGAGAAATGCAAGATCAGGCTTTTTGACATTCTTGAAGCAGATTTTGAGCATAAGGTACATTGCATTTGGGGTTCCCTGTGGGGACAGGTAAGTTTAGGTCAAAGCCATATGCCTCCCAAGCCAAAAATAGCTGTTGGAAGTATCCAAAGCTCGTTCAGCATAGATGGCAGCATAGCCACGGCAGTATGCTCTGTGTGGTTGAAAGTATGCCGTGTGGACAGGATCTAATTGCAACATGTCAATGATCACCAGCCTAACAGCACAGCAAGGACTTTGAGCTAACCTGCTTGCTTCATCATGCAAGATGAGCATACTGGCTGTTGTGACATGTCTGAAGCAATTTGAAGTATCTCAAAACTACCGCCGAGCTAGGCAAAGGCATTGTTAGGATGACTGGCCGTACAACAGCGGCAACCCTGTTGGGCAAGACAAGTTTGAGCATCAGCTAAATTGGTGTTCTTGGGTTCCGTTCACAACCAATTGCCAATGGTCTAAAACTATTAGTCAAGAACACAGGGAGCCTGCAGGTGTGTCAGCCTTACCTGCTGCTGCTGCTGGCCTCTTTTACCACGCTGACCCCTGCCTCCTCCCCCCCCTGGCATGCCCCCACCCATTCCTCCAGGCATACCCCCACCCATGCCGCCCATGCCCCCCATGGCTGCAGGGTTATAGAACATATGTCACAAATTGCTGTAACAGCTGCACGGCGAGATATGCTTGCCCCAGAACAAGATGAGGTGCAGCTCATGTATGTGCAGTCAAGTATGCCAGCGATGCTTCAGCTTGCAGCATGACAGATGCCGCTGTCAGATGCATGTTAATGCTTGCAAGTGTGTGCAAACTTGCATGATGTGCCTATGCTGGGTGAGAAGATTGCATGGCGCTGTTTGAAGAGTTGGTCTTGGGGTAGAGAAGTCCATCATGATGCCAGAGGCATGCTTACCACAGGCATGCGTGTTGCATGGCAATTGTACATACCTCCCATCAGAAGCTCCTCAATACCCCCACCGCCCATACCCCCACCGCCCATACCTCCACCGCCCATACCTCCCCCACCCACGTTCATCTTGAACTTCTGCTGCCCGCCACCGCCACCGCCGCCCCCCATGCCCCCACCGCCAAAAAAGGTGTTGAACATTTCAAAGGGATCTCCAGAGCTCTGCAGACATACTGGTTGGGTTACAGTCTTTTGCCTGCTCAACTTCCATTTGAACTGCACAAAAGTATGTGAGACATAATGTTGAACAAGTATGGAGTGGTGAACGTAGACTGCAAATGGTGAGGGGAGTGTGCAGCTAGTTGCGGTAGCTGCCTCATTTGAGGCCTGTAGACCGACCTGAAATCTGAACCCTCCACCAGGAAAGCCCCCTCCAGGCCCACCTGGACCCCCATCTGGTCCAGTTGGCCGCAATCCCTCTTCACCGTACTAATCAGACATAGCACTATGTCAGCAGGTCTGAACAGAGAGCTCACATATATCAATACAAACCCCAAGCACACTTGAAGCTTGCACAGCAGCATCATTTACCTGATCATACAGCTTGCGCTTCTCATCATCAGCAAGGACTTCGTAGGCTGCTGCAATCTGCACACATGGCACAGTCTCGACTTCTAGAAAACCCTCAGAAAGGTACAGTCAGTGGCCTGTGGGCTGTGGCCTCAGCTCACCTCTCGGAACTTTTTCTCGGCCTTCTCCACATTGTCCGGATTTCGGTCAGGATGCCATTTCCTGCAGCAGCACAATCACGTGTGAGAGCTCAGCCGAAGTTCGCAACAGCGCGAGAAGGTCAGCTTGAACGGAGCAGGCATGCGCAGGTGCAGCTGTCAAACGTACATCGCTTGTTTTCTATACGCTTTCTTGATTGTTGGCTCGTCCGCATCATGTGCCACCCCCAAAAGATCATAGTATTTGCTCTCGCGAACGGACGCGACGCAGGACAGATTCAAAACGACAAACAAGACACTGACTGCAAGCTTGATCAACCTAAAAGTGCGCATTTGCATCGAAGCAGAGATGTGCGCAACGTTACAACATCTGTTGGATTTAGTGGTTCGACAGCTGGATCGTCAGGACATCTCGCGACATTGCGACTTCTGCAAGTTACGTCTTCAAAAGCTGTTTGCTGCTGCGTGATTGGCTTGTGAATCCCACGTGACATCACAGGGACGAACGACAGTTTCTGTCCGTGCCTCCGTGTGCTTGCGATTGGCTGCAGAAGCAAAACGCAGAGCCCAGCCTTCTGAGTGCCTGCAGACTACAGGCTTTAGTCACCGTGCGGAATCGTTGAACCACTGCGCAAGCCGGGCAGGCTGCTTTACCGTGCCACGATACCGCTGCTGCTCGGAGTCCTTGCGCACCCGAGAACTCGACTTGGTACAGAGTGTCGCGCCCCCTTACCCGCAGGATTTTGCGAGTGAATGTCCGGTCGTGCAGCGCCGTGAAGTCAAGTACAGCACATGAACTCGGAGTTAAAGGGTTGCAAACCAGCGGTGCACTGGGACGTGACGGTGCAGCCATACTTCAAGGCAGCCTTTGGCGCATCTGGCCTTGACAAGCTTTCTGAGGCTCTTTGTCGGCCACCATTGATCAACAGCTTCCGCCTGAACCTTAATAAAACTACCCGAGATGTTTGTACACCGCTCTGCAGTCGCGCTGCAAGCTTATTGCAGATGTGTTCTGATCAGTGTAACAAACTGCTGCACACCCTTGCAGATCGCGCTGAGCCGCCTGAGCGAAGCTACAGACAGCAACGAGCACGCACATGCTAATCAATGGTCAGGTCACCCAGCTGTGCCTGACATCATCTCACAAAAGGGCACAGGGCCTCATGCAGTGGACTATGAAAACACTGTAGGCAAGCACCTACTGCTTGTCACATCCCTATACAAATGCATTGACCCTCAAAGGCCTGAAATGCAGCGGCTGCTGTTGCATGTGTCTGTGATTAAGCCACACATGTGCACGTCACTTGACAGATCTGTGACTAGTAGCACTGATCCATGCACAGCTTTGCCGTGCAGGACAAGAGGTCGTCATCAGCAGAAGAGCTGCAGAAGCAGTCTTACGTGGGGCCCATGTGTTTGTCCCAGGTGCACTTGCCAACCCAATTTTGCCACTTGTCTGGCACAAAAGTCTTTCTGCCTGCCGTTTGATCCCTACAAACGTATACACACTCAACAAAAATTGCTTCTGGCATTTCAGATACATCCCTTGCCACTCTGCCAGTACCAAAGTGATGCTGTCTATTTCTTTTATGTCACTGCATTGCAGGAGTCATGGCTTGCAGCCAAGATTTGCATGAGGGTGATCTGGTAGCAGTTTCCATTGCTATGGAAGCACCCGGCACCGATGGGTATGTCACAAGAGGGAGTGTTGTAGGCTCTGATCTCATTGCTGAGTCCACGCTGTACATAGGTGTGTACCTGACTTCTTTGGCCGCCAAGCCTGGCAGCAGCATCAGCCAAAGCTTTCAGTGAGCAAGCAAGCAACCATGTACTGAATGTGGTTGTGCTTCAACTTGAGAAGATAACCTACCAAGATCAGAAGCATGTCCAGTACTAACGGAGCTGACAGAACTGCGCTGATAAAGATTCCATTCTTGTCAAAGTATGGTTGCCCAGCAAAGCTCCGCCAATGTTGGCCCAGTACTCTGTTCAGCCTTTCTGATGTGTAAACCAGCAGCACTGCAGGCAGGGTATAGACAGTCGGCAAGGGCACGCAGGTCGTCTTGGGAAACATGGCCTCACCACTTACTGGCAACAACAAAGACGCCTGTCAAATATGAAATGTTCCTCCGGAACAACAAGACTGAGCAAAATAGCAGTGTCTGTATGCTGAGAACAGCAATAAGCCAGGTTTCCTGCATGACAAAGTGATGCTTGTGTGGCTGCAAAGACTCAGGCATGGCAGTGTTGCATGGCGTAAGAATCAAATTGATGAAGCACCTGCCAGTCTACAGCTGAGGAGAAGGCTCTGAAGGCGTCCAGCACACCTTGCTGGTGTTGACTGTCAGCAAATTTGCTTCGGACATCTGCTAAAAGCTGTTCCAGTACATTGGAAGCCTCTTGGAGCACGCTCATGCTGCTCGCACCTCAACAAGCAGGATCTTTGTAACAGAAGCTCTCAGGGTTGATCAGCGCACTTGAGGTACTACACAGTCGTCGCTGTCGAAGCGATGTCACATGCGTCTTAAGTGCGCACTCTGCGATACTCCGAGAGTTGTAGATGGACAGCGACGGACAGCTGAGCTTCACGACCAGCAAAGAGTGCAAGCCAGCAGGTCTGTCACAAGCTTTCTGCGTCAGCGTGGCAACTGCTTGCAGCGCACAATTCGGACGCTCTGCTGTTTGGTATAGCTTGGTATAGCTGACACAGAGCGCAAAACTACAAACAGGTTCCGGTGCGCATTAGCTCACATTGAAGCAGGTACGGCATGCGCAGCGCATGAAAGCTCTGCGCGATGCGGATACGTCATCATTCATCCTCTTCAATCGGCCATTCACAACATGCAATGCCGCATGTGTGGAACACAGCCACATTGACTAGTACTGTGGCAGTCTGGCAGGCTACAAAGCGCAGCGGGCTGAGCACAGCCTGTCCCTTGGGATTGAGAGCAAAGGGCAAGCGCTGCTCACTGAGAGCAAACACCAGTGCTGTTCACTGTCAGTGAGCACCATGCCAGCTGCAGTTGTGTCAAAGTGAATGTCAATGACCTCCAGACAGACATCCGCCAGCACCATAAGCCCGAGCAAAGCTTTAAGGCTAGGGCAAATGCAACACGCCTACTCCAAAGGTCACATCCGCACATGAAACACATCAAAGTCTGTATTGACATGGTGTGACAGCAGAAGGCGAAGTGTCAATCCAAAAAGGCGCCCCTAAGCCCAGAAGCTGAGGCAATGGGGCACATTCCCAAAACTTGCCGTCAGACCCCACACTCCCATTGGGAAAGGCAGGCTCAACATGAAGCCCCTTGTTGACCAAAACACAAGCCTGCCACAGGACCACAGTAGGGTCCATTGCCACACTGGTATGCTCAGGCCTCTGGGCTGGGCGAGGGCCAAGAACTGTAGGAGCTGGCACCCTGATCTTGTTAGCCCCTTCCTTGACACACTGGCGCACCATCCCACCATCCCTATACTTAGGGTGCTGCCCATGAAGAAAGGCTTAAAGCCCGAAGCTCGACGGTGTGGATAGGCTGTACATGCCTGCATACGAAGGAAGGCATACTATCAGTCAGCTTATTCAGCCAGAGTGCTGTGTATTTTCATGGCAGTTGCAAGGTAGCGTATCTGAGGGACAGAGGACACCATCTACTGGCCTGAGAGGTTGCAGTCAGCAAAACTCCTGCACGAAGGGGCAATACACTCAACCTTGCACAGCTGTTACCTCTGTGACCCAATGCCGTGTGCCTATCACATGGCCAGCGCTGAAGAATAGCAAGCATGATTGGCTGAAAGTACCTGCTTTTGAAACAGCTGGCACTTCAGACTTGGCTTGTCAGGTGTGCATGTTGGTCAAGAGCAGACTTGACCAGGACATTGGGGACAAGTCGGATGTGGGGGAGCTTGTCCCCAGTGACTGGGGACAGGCTGCTGCCTTGCAGCCAGTGCTGAATGGCGGTCTTCTCATAGGTGTGCCCATCTGCAGCAATCACTGGCTCCACCATCACCACCTGTCACATTACAAAGCAATTTTCCACACTTAAGTCATTTTTCTGCACCAAGCTGAGAACATACACTTCAGTCTGTTGAAGCATGTTGGGGCTCACCCAAATCTGTTCCAGAACCGTCGGAGAGTTTTCAATGCTGGGCTGTGAACAAAGAGTGCAACGCATATCTTGTGACTAGCCTGCCACTATTGTGAGCATCGCCTTCAAGCTAATCGAGCACTATTATGCAGTTTGAATTGTGCAGGATAATTCATGAATTAAGGCTGATTGAGCTGTGAACAATTGAGGTGGTCACCCATGAAGGCCAGGTGAAACTAAAGCATATGTTGCACTCAGTCTGTGAAGCAACCAGCAAATTACCAATGATATGTGTGCTTGTGTTGATGACTGACCTTGGTAAGGGGGCAGCAAAACAGATCTCGCAAAAAAATGTCATCAGCATTGTGGCTTAATGCCTGATCAGGCTGCTGTTCTTTCAGGCCTTCAGCCTGAGTTGGGTTTACAAGTGCAGCTGCACTATGCTTTGCCAAGCCAGCAGCAGCTGAGACTCCTTCCAGCATTGGCTGACTAACTGCTGGTGTTGCTGCCACACTGTCACCCAAACGCTCATCTTCAGCTTCGGTGGCCTCAGCAGGTGCGTGATCATCTGCCTGAGGCAAAGCAGCTGCAAGGGCATCTGAGCGACCCTGCAGTTTCCTGGCTTTAGCTTTCTGCTTCTTGGCCTTCTTGGAAGCTGCTCGGGCAGCTGCCTGTGCCTCCTCAGCGACCAGCTGATCAGCAAGGCCCTCAGCTGAGGCGGATGCGACCTTCTTTCCCTGGGGCAAGCCAACATATGCGACAGCTGTTGGCGTCAGGATCATGCTTGCAGTAACTGCTTGAGGTCAGACTTTGCAGCCAAAGCATTGAACACTGTCAAGCCTGAAGCAGACACACAAGACAAAACTCAATCTGTGTACTGCACAGTCATGGGACAGCGTATCAGCTGGCAACATGTAAGCATGCTAGTTGAACAGACGACATGGCTGGCGACCAAGCTTTGCACTGAACACTGACAAGCTGGTCATTTGGGCTGATGAGTGGTCAGGTCATGTTCCTGCTCTGAGATTCTCATCATTGACACCTTCTTGCCAACTCTTACCAGCATGAAGGAGTACCATTGGTCAATCTCTTGACCTGCCAGAGGCTGCGGAAACACCTTTTCTGTGGTCAGGTAGCTCAGGTCATGTTCGCTGGACGCGCAATTATTCGAACCCGGCCAGTCCTCTGCTGTGTGGCAAGCCAAGATAGCAGGCCAAGCTGACTGCCTCTGCATGCTCTTAAACAAAGGCAAGAGGTTCCCTGCAAGAGACGCTGTTATGGTATGATTTGCAGTTCAGATGACTGCATCCTTTGATCAGAAGACGTGTGTGCCTGATGTAGTACTTGATGCACATTTTGGGCAACCGCAAGCTGCAAAAGAGCATGCTTATAGCCCCTATACGAAGATGATCAGATTGTGCTCCTATGAGGAGAAACAGCTGAACCAGCCTTGCGGCCCAAAGGGCAGGAACGCAATGATTGACCACCACAGAATAGCAAATTGAGGCAACCAGCTGATGGGAAGGAGGGGCTTGTTCCTACCAACAATTTCCTGTGACTTTGACAATGAAGCATTCACCACCACTAGCGCCCCCCTGGTTTTGTTCACCTTAGTAACGTCCTTCAAGTACTGGTCTGCGCTGCTACGAACGCGACTTGTACTCATAGTGATCTTCTGCAGGTTTAACACCTCCTGCAGCATCAGCAGAGGTGCTGATTAGTGCCAAGCCAAAGTTGTCTTGAGCAAAGATCATGCACGGGGTAACAAACACAAAGTGCATAGTTGTGAAGACATGACTTGTGCAAATGAAAGTGGGCCATCCCTCAGCAAATCAAATCCATCATCACAATCTGCTGCCATGAGTCCTGCCTGAGAAGGCCAATGACTGGTGACACTAAGAATATGAGCAAGTTTGGCTTGATGGGTCTGTGAAGGTAGTGTAAGCATTAGTGAGTTGCACACATGGCACGAGTTTCCAAACCTACAGATCTCATCTGATGGTTGAGTGGCACAACAACATGCCTACATGCTACAGAATGCAACAACCAGTACCCAGCACAACAAAGCAAGTGCAGGACCCTCAAAGGGTGACTGCCATGCTTGCTGCAGCGTGTCTAAAAGACCACGTGTAGAAACAGCTAGGAGGCTGAAGGCATTGGGTTGTGACAGACAGCAATCAGGCTCAAGTTCCTCTGCAGGTGTCAGACCTGCTTGTGCACTTTCTGCATTCTGTGCGCTTCGCAGGCTCTACTGCACCAGAGAAACACAAGAGTGACGACTGCACAGCCAGCCCTCACAACAAGGAGTGTATGCTGCCCAGCAGGCTGTTGTACAGATGATTCTGCACCTAACTTGGCAGAATCTTTGGTCGCATCAGGGATAGGAAGATCACAGTCCTTACCTGCACAACAAGAGTGCATCATTTCATGGTTAGGTTCATTGCACACAATGCTACCACACAATGCTACCACACACCTCACTGCATTCACTTGTCAGAAGCAGACACATGAACAATGCGATGAAGTGTGAGCATTGCCCTCGGACGTTGAGTGCGCGACACATCTGTCACACAGGACCTTGCTACATAAGCCTCCAGACCAAACTCACCCAACAAGGCGATCAGGAGGGTCACAGTAAGGCTGCGGATCAGGCCACACTTGCTGCCATGCATTGGCTGGATGTCTCCTCCACACAGCTTCACAGTGCATTGCTATCGTTGACACAGAAGTCACACAGCCGTGCAAACCACGCTGCTCAAAGTATTGCCACTTTTCTGGACTATCAAGATGAGCTACCAGAGCTCTCAGATGAGCATCGAGAAGCGTGTTGTCACTTGCATCAGGCAGCAAGTAGTGAACCTGACTGTACTCATCTGTCTCACACAACTCCCAGTATATAGGAAAGAGATCAGCAAGGACCTCAAACACCTCCTACAACACATACAAGCCTTCATTGCTAGGTTGTAAGCATGAAGATCGCTCAACAACCTTGGCAGTCTGCACACCATCTGGCTGGTCTGTCACCAGACAAACACAACTGGCCGGGAGTGTAATGAGGGAGCATGGGGTATGATGGTCACTCAAGATCTGCGCAAGGTGTGAGCCCTGGCAAACAGAGACTCCTGGTTGCAAGCACAGGGCAAGGCACGCATGCTGAATGCAGCAGCAACATACACTCAGAAAGGGAACATCACGGTATGCTACAACTCATTCTAGCAGCTTGTGCAACTGTGAAGCACCCTGCCACAACCTCATTGTCAGTTGCATGCTTTAGCACAAAACTGGGCTCACCTTGGTCTTCTGGAGTTCAGAGCCTGGCAGGTGCAAGGTGTCCAAGCAGGCAATGCCGGCGGCCATGAGCTGCCTTTGCAAGCCACTAACATTGGAGATCATGAACAGCTGTCGCAGCAGCACAAGAAGCAGTGCTTGAAACGCTGGTTGATGTGGAATCATGGCTTCTGACTGCAGCAACCAACATACCAATGACTCGATTTGGAGACATGAACACATGGACAAACCTCACATCATGACACTGAGGCTTGTCATTCACTGCAGCATGACTGCTGAACACTTAGATGGTACACATGAAAATAATGATAACAATGATAATGGCAGCAACAATGTTGATGAAATGGCAATGCTAACAATTATGATACTGCTACAGCTGCTGCTGATGATGATGGTGACAATGAAAGACACAATGACAATGGCAGCATCATCAGGTACAAGAGCAAGATATGGGCAACTACCTAAAGGATGAGAAAAGAAAAGAAAGGAAAAGACTACCTTTTGGCGTCACTTTAATGAGAAGCCAAGTATTACCTGAAGGATGACCTCATGTCGGATACTGAACAGCATCCGTGCTACTCCAAGACACAGGTCCTCACTCCATGGCAAGGGCACCTGTGAGTAGCGCAGGCTACCAATGACGGAGTGTGTGCCAGACAGCTTGTCTACAAACTTCAAGTTTACGAAGCGCAAGCATGAAGAAATGTCATCATTCTAGCAGTGCCCAGACAGCCTCTTTGCAAGCAGCAGCCACTGTAACCCTGTGTTCATGAAGGATGAGTGAGAGTTATAGAGTCATTGCAGTGTTACAAGTAGTTACAGTTGGTAAATGCCTGCAGCGTTACAGCCACTATGCATGCATAAGTTTCAGATGAACTCACATGCATGGCATTCCTCAAACAATACAAGAAGTCATAATATCTGCTGGTAGAAGACATGAACTTCTGGCTGCCTGGCTCGGATAGAGGATGGGCGACTTCACACAGACGCCCCATGCAAGCCCAAGCGGTCAAGTCGTATGGCATGCAATCATTGAGCTCAAGCACAGCCATTTGCAGATGCTTAGCATTGACCTCTGATGTGGCCAACAGGCTTTTACAAACAGCTATGTCATCCAAGCAGACATGCAGTGCTTGAACAAGAGCTGCCAACAACCCAATGTTGTTGTGAATGAAACCTCGACCTGCAATGTAAGCAACAAAGCTGTGTCAAGGCCCACACCCAATGGATGTTGCAGGTCACGTGTATGGGCTTGTGAAGCTCCTCACTGTTTGCATTTCGATCATGCCACCAGCGGTACAAAATGATGGTACAAAATAATGAATCAAAGACTTTCATGTGTGGCTGCAACACACCAGGTACACTGTGGCTTCTTGCTTTGAGTGATGTGCTACAGTGATGCGCGCGCTGTCATGACACGCCTGACATTCCTCTGAGCAAGCATGCACTTGGATGAGGCAACAAAGTGCCTAACATAGCTGACAGTTGCAAGTTTTATACAACTCAAAAACCGTAAAAGGGGTTGGCAAATGCAAAACTGATGAAAAAGCAGCATGGGTTGTTCTGCAATGCATTCAGCAGAGCTCACCTAGCATCATGTAGATGATTTCGCACACATAAGAATCCTCGTGTAGAGCATAGGAGGTGGATCTGTCTGCAGCCCCTCGCTTCTTCACCAACCTTGCGTCCTGAGCAAGTCGTTGCAACATGGCAGTTGTCACACTGCAGAGGGATCCTCTGCAATTCTTGAGCATACACTGAGATCGCAAGACGGCATGCAGTCCTTCCTTGTACACTCGTCCCATGTCCAATTGCATGTCCAGAAGATGAGGAAGCAGAAGAGGACAAGTGGTCCAGCTCGTCAAACAGAAATGCCCATTTGTCAAGCTCAGATTGCTGAGATGGGCTGCTGACTATGCTTAGGACGACCCAGTTGAGAAGGACCAGCGCTCTCAACACTATGGTTTCTAACTGGCGCCACACGCCTGGTGCAGGAGTCGGCAGCCTATGTTGAAGGGCAGCAGGGCTGCTGATGCTAACATCAGCCTTTGGCTTCTGCACGAGGGGTTGACTTTCCAAAATGTCATTGATGAACGCCACGAAGCCACATAACACATTGACTTGGTCTCTGTTGCCCGGCTCAAGTGCAAAGTCTTCCTTTGGCAATGCATACACTCTGGCCGCAGCAGGGACAATACCTGAAATGTCATTGCAAAGAAGGGCTCGCTTGTTGTTCTATGGTACCACAAGGCACTCAACAGCTCTATCAGGGTCATCACGCATGAGCATCACGAGCAAGCCAACAGAGCTGGTGCTTGTGGGTGGGGATGCAATGACTGCCAAGCAGGGCTTTGGCAAATGAAGCCCAGATATGATCAAAGGGCATGATTAGCATGAAAGTTTGCACAACACACAATGCAGGAACGACGACTCATGTCAGTACAACTTGTAGCATCAGTGGAATGAGCAGAGTTACACACCTGCTTGTGCACATGCTGAGTCCCCTGATGAAAAGTAAGGGCACAGCAGATTTGAGAGCCGGCGCGCACCATTCAGCTGTGCAAACAACAACTCAGCCTCAGCCTGAATGGACTTAGCTGGGGTTTCACGAATCATGTGGAGAAGCACAGGATACACAGCCTGGCTCAGGGCTCTGTTTGTCTCAAGCATGGCTGCCAGCAATGGCATAGCACCTGTGTTGGAACAAGCAATGTTGCCTTCTAATATGACAGCAGGCAAGGAGGACAGCGTGCACCACATAGAAGCAGCTGGGCTGCAACATCCTATCAGGAAGTGCTTTGTCTCTGTCCAGGTGGCATGTTGCAAGAAACTTACACCGCATCAAACAGACACTCAGGTCTAGACTTACCTAAACGTAACACCTCAGAGGCAGCAGGCTGCATGCGCATTGAAGTGGAAACAATTAAAATGCTGTCCAGCAGATGGCAACATGTTACAGCCTGCTCAAAAGCCTTAGGCTCCTTGACACATTTTCGTAGCATGGAAATCAGGTGCTGAATGAGCAGCAAGGACAGACATTGTTCTCCTTGGGTTTCTTCATCTGATGCAGCCTGTGTGTCAGCATCCTTGTGATGCGCCAAGAGGCTGTCAGACAATGCTTGCAGTGAGTGCCACAAGGCTTGTACGGCAGGTGGAGTTCCAAGGTCAACATGGCCGGGGACTTCAGCTTTATTTATACTGAGTGTGAGACTGGCTAGCTTCAGAATCAGAAGAGTGCTTCGAAGCAGGACAATAAATCTGCCAGGCATCAGTGTGACAGGCCGTTGTCCAGCAGTGCCTTCTGACTGTGTCTCTAGCTGAGGCTGTGTGGCTGACGCAGTGGGTGACGGTGCCCGGAGGTTGCTTGCAGCTGCAAGCAACTCTAATTTATGTACAATGACAGCACACAAATTGACTGTATTCATCTCAGTCAGCATTGTGTCACAAGCTGGCTGATAGCACTCTGCTGCAAGGACTACCAGCAGCTGCGCAAACAGCAGCAGGTGCTTGATTGACGCTGCCACGTCTGGGAGCTCCTTTGCCCCAACACCGCCAGAAAGGCGAGGGCTATACATCAGCTGGTCGGCTGGTATGACTTGCAGAGGGTTGGTGTTCATCATGACAGACACAGCGTCCTCATCTGCCAGCATGGCAGCAATGCAGCCAGATGAGCTGCTGACTTCTGCAGCTGTTTGCCATAAGCTTGTGACTTCCTCAGGTCGCTGAACAGCCGTCCAAAGTCCCTTCCTGAAACTTTGCGAGATATACAAAGCAATCGAGGGCTCGAAGTTGATGCCCAGCACAAACGTTGTTGCTCTTTTTGAAACCTGCAGGCCATACATTGGCTTTGTTGTACGCTTGCAAGGAGCAGTTGAGACACAGCTTCCCATGATAAAGTTGGACACCTACCTTTCCTAAGGTCTGCTGATGGCTCAGCGGCTTTTGATGATGCTGGGCTGTACAACCCTCATAAAGCACACTGAAATGCTTAGAAAAGTCTTTCACAACCGATCCCACAGTGACCAGTGGAGAGTACTCAGCTCGGTACCCTAGGCCCCACTCCTGCTACGCATGCCAAAGTGCTCAAGTTTCGTCCAAGCTCACATCCAGCATCCCAGACAGGCACGGAAACACATACCGCTGGTAATGCCGAACCTACGTCCACGAGCATGCTTCGGCTTTTCAAACAAGTCCTGCTGGCGCCGAGGTTGCTCTGACATATGACAGCTACTGCTGCCAAATGTTATCATACACTGAGTTGTCTGTGCACTGAGTTGTCTGTGCGCATTCGCTCGCGCATGCTTTGCCCAAGAATGCTGACTTGCATACCATATGCTATGCCCTGCTATGCATGCCAATTCGCAAGGGCAAGGGTGAGTTTTTAAGATCGCTCACAGCAGCAACAACAGTTCTGAGCGACGAGAGTGTCGCTGGCCACTTTGTGGCAATAGCATGCTCTCATGCCAGATCGGTCATGGCGCTGCAGATCACCACCCGCATCTTACTTTGTCCTGTGATCAAGCTCTCACTCTTGCACTTCACGCTTACGCTGACACCGAATGCATCAACAAAAGAAGACTCTCGTTCTTGACAGACGTGTTTGAAACTTGCGCTACTCTCAGCTCATCTGCCAGCATACCTCTTTGGCTATACATGCTGACTGACAGACTGTTATTACTGACAGACTGATATGACTGACAGACTGCTATGGACCTCCAAAATTGACGAGGCACGCTGATCTGTGAGCCACAGTCTGCCAAATCGAATGCTTTGTGCTGCTCTGTAACAACGCTGTGCCTGCTGAGCAAAGCACGTCTGAAATAAGTGTTAGGAGCCAGGCACGTGTGAGAGAGCCTGTTGCCAGACAAGCCAATTGGTGCTGCTGTGCAGCAGCTTCCCAAAGGTGGCCCTTAAACATTTCTGTCTGCTGCGACAGTGGAAATTAACTGCTGGCAGCAGTGACAGCTCTAGAATTCGGTGCACTGTATAATTGTGACTATTTTATCAGGCCCCAGCCACAGAGGCAAGCACACGCAACATCCATTTGCTAAATTTTACCACAGCTTTACCACAGAAAGTGCCAACAGCTCAATAGCCCCATTCTGATGATACCCTGTCAGAGCGTGGAAAAACAATTAGGCAGAAGCTTCTGAGTATTGACAAGCTCCAGAGCCAGCCCTGATGTGCATGCTACCCTTGTCACCCTTGATTGTTTGCTCAGACTAGGCATGAAAGGGCCATTTGGCAGGCACGCGCAACCTCCAGGCTCTGTTATGGCGGCCTGTGACTCTTATAGCATATTTGTGTGTACTGATGCATCCAACTAAGCTTACAATGTGTGTCAACAAGCCATGACACATCAACTACTTTTGATCAGCCTGCAGGCAAGAGACATGTTGCAAGGGGTAAAGCAGGTGCTACAATTTCTCACTGACAGAAAGATGTTAAAATTGTGACAGCTGCATGACTGAAGCAAATATGATCAAGATGTTCAGTAAACAGTCTATACTGTAATGTAATATATCATGCTTTGCCGCTGACTCATGGACTGTGCGATGCAGTTGACAGACTGACCATTGCATGCTACTAGTGGCTATGGCCTTGCACATGCGTGCACCTGCGGCTGCAACAAAGAAGCACAGGTTGACGTCAGATGAAGCCCATAAGCGGGAACAAGCACAGACTGCATCGCTGTAGCCATGGCTTTGCCAGCAACGTTGTGCAACCATAAGACTGGCCGTCCACAGTGCTCGCACCTTCTGTGTATGGATCTTGCATGATCAGCATGGATTTCTGCTTTGGTGCAGTGCAAATCTGATATAGCTTCCTGATCACCAATAAGGCAGAACCAGGACAGGATGGTCAGCATGTCTGGAAACCAGAAACGTTACATTGGCAGTCTGAAATGCATTTACTGAGCTTCAAACTGCGTGGCTTAGCAGCCTGGTGCCTGTCAATTTGCTTTTTTTGAAGCTTGCTCATAACAATCATGCGTTCTGTCGCTTTTGCGAAATCATGCCATCTAGCTAAGCCAGCTATGCTATCTAAGGTTTGCAAACTCCCTTCTTCAACGTACTGGTTAGCAGTAGTATGACTGAATGACGTCATACTCAGGATGACGAGCTCGACTTCAGTTGAGCTAGGCACAGGTACATTCCAAGCAGCCCAAACATGCATGAGCACACTAGCACAATGCATACATATGCGTGCTGCGGCACAACTGAGTCAAAATCGCGCCAGCTCAACAAGGAGATTACAAGCTTTGGCCAGCTACCAAGGCTGATCGCTCGTTACAGTCTCAGAGACACTGCCTAGTGTCATCCATTTGTGCCAAACAATATGTCAATGACCTCCAGATAGACACACTCTGCCAGCACCATAAGCCTCAGCAAAGGCTAGAGCAATATTGAGTAATCATCAAAACTGTATACTGGCATTGTGTGACAGCAGAACGCCAGACAATCAATCCAAAAAGGCACCCACAAACCCAGAAGCTGAGGCAATGGTGCTGGCACAGTCCCGAATCTTGCTGTCAGACCCCACACTCCCCATGGTAAAAGGCAAAGCAGGCCCAAAATCAAGCCCCTTGCTGGCCGAAACACCAGCCTACTGCAGGACCACAGTAGGGTCCATTGCCACGCTGGTATGCTCAGGCCTTTGGGCCGGGCGAGAGGAACTGTAGGAGTTGGCATCCTCATCTTGTTAGGCCCTCCCTTGACACACTGGCGTACCACCCCACCATGCCTGTGCTTCAGAGTGGTGCCCTTGATAAAGACGGCTGCAAGCCCGAAGCTCAATGGCGTGAATAGGCTGTGCATGCCTGCACATGAAAGAAGGCATAGCATTAGTCAAGTTGTTCAGCCAAGCAATATGTTCCATCCTTGCTTTATCCTTGCTGCTTGGGGTGCAAGGTGTGTCTGCCTAGAGAACAGCATGTCTGATCCCGCAGAGTCTAGATTTTGATTGGTGCCAATTTTGCCTTTGCATCACAGCAATTGATTGCTGCCAGGCACATATTCAGTGCAGTGGGGCCGGACACAAACACTCCAGCAGCAGCCACATGCAGGGATGCGCTGAGTCAGTGCCGGGCAAGACTGCTTGCTGGCACATCAGACAGTCGGATTGTTGCCGTCCAGACATTCAGCAATGGAGCTTTAACTGTGCGTTCTACGGTTGCAGAAGAAGAGGAGCAGGCAGCTGAGGAAGCCATTAGTCAGGATGAGGTGACCACCAGGCTGCAGGAGCCCACCTACTTCGGAGCCCTGCAGCTGCTATGTGACGAGGCCGGCTTCCTGGTAGATTCCAAGGCACACAAGATGCTGGCCAGCTTACCTAAGCACCAGGATGAGCAGCTGATCCATGCTGAGTCAGTTGTGAAGGCCCTAGGGGTGACTGATGGGGCGTCGTTTGATGCCCTCATGGCAGCTCTGTCTGTGGGTGAGCCTGAGGGGGCGGGGTCACAGAGCATGGGTGACCCCACATTGATCCACCCAGCAGACGCAGTCAGTAGACTGCGTGACTTTGTGGAGGCAGAAAACGGCGGAGCTGCTGCAGCGCCCACCATTGGATTGGCAGGTCAGGACATTGCTGAATTTTGCAGCTCAATTTATTAAGGACCTGCAGATGGTAGCATTGTTTCGATGTGTAGCTACACTTGTAGTTGAAGACGTGCTCATTTATTGCCATGTGTCACAGATGCTGACGTCGTCTTGCAGAGTCCCTTATTCTTGTTAATTTGTTACATTGTGTCTGGTTTGTTGCTTCGAGCTTGCCCTACTGTCTCCAAACATGTACATGTGACCTGCAGCTTGCCGTCAAGACCATGTTTAGACATAGTCAGTCACGCTGTAGCTTACCATCATCAAATTGCTGATGCCTAAACAGCAAGGTTCAAATTCCAACATTGGTACTGTTGGTTTTGGTATCAGTGGATTGGACATGCAGGCCAGTCGTTGTCCAAGTCTATGGGTGCTAACCCTGGTTTGAGTCGGCGTGCCATAGAGCAAGAGCAGGAGTACTGGCAGAGGCTTGGCAATGTGGTGGATGACAAGCTGTGCAGGGTATATGGTGCTGTAGAGAAGAATCTGCAGAGTTACCATCAGCTGCTGAAGGACAGAGCATCAGGACTGCGAGAGGTAGGGTCTCACCACTTGGGGGACTATTGGCAAAAAGAATTGGGCCAACGACAGCATTAATTTCAGCGCCCACTTGAGATTGACACACCATGCATGTACTGTGAATGCTTGCATCGCTGAGAACACACCATCCAAGCATATTGCAGCACTCCCTGACAGCAGTGCATCTGTCCCCCAGCATTTGCACTCGGTGACACTGAATTGGCAGTGCTCATTAGTCATGTCATAAGCATGTGCTATGGTTGCAGGTAGAGCAGATGCAGCAAGCGAACCAAGAGCTTCGGGCCCTTCTTAATCAGTACCTTGCTTCACCTGTCAACAAGGAATTGCAGATTCCACCAACCCAGGTGCTGTAGACACATGACATATTACAAAATTTGACATAGACACAGCTTCACTCATGTCGCACAGGTCTCTAGGGGTGAATGAAGGCACAGCAGACCTAGGTGTATGCATATAGCCCAATTCCTCAACATGTGAGCAAGTACTTGCGTCCTTCCACTAGTGTCCTATGGCACTCAACTATCTATGTATACCACAAAGTAGACTGCATTATATGCTATATATGGAGGATGTGCCCGCCATATGTACTACTTTGGGATCGAGTTTACAAGCTTGTCTCCATTCTCAGGTTCTCCCTTCGCATCAATTTAGTGTGCGCCCTTCTTCTTCTATAGAGAGCAGAAAGTCATTTAGCTTGTAAAGTTTGACCACCGTCGCGGTCTGCAGACTAAAACCACATACGTACCCACATAAACTTTGGCTCATCAGTCTTCGGCTGCACAGGCATTGTGGAGCTGTACGGCACATAATCTAGGCCTTTGTATGCAGCATCGTTCAACGCCTTTCTCGTGTGGTATTCCCAGGCGTCTTCAGGCACCTTGTTGTGAGCCTGCAGCAAACCATAAAATCAAGAAGTTGCACTGAGCCGCGACGACGACTGTATAGCAACACCGTTCGAAACACGACAATCATCACGTGTGGCCGCTGAACCCACCGCGCTGGACCAGATGTCGGGACTGTCCTGCTCAGGCGTCGACATTTTCAAGTCGTGCTGGGCAAGGATGTGGCGCAATGCGCGCAAATTGTGTCATTTGCATGCAATTGCAGTTGTTGCCGTTACAAAATAGTAACGCTCGCTTTCGACCTTGTAGTGTCAAACTCAATATCGAGCTGTACTATGGGCGTAATTGTGCACCACGTTGTCACATCCTTGCAAAGTTGAAGCCATATCACGATTGCAATCAAGCTCTCAATGTCATCTTGCATCGTTGTGTAGTTTCGAATGACTGCCAACAGTGTTTGCGAAGAACTGATCTGTGTTTTGGTTCCTGATTTAATCTGCGCTACACTGTAACAACCATCGTTGGCCTGCGCCTTTCAGATCATATTGTTTGAAATACGCTGGCTGGAAAGGTGACTATTGATGTCTGGTGGCCACAGACAACCCATGGGTTGACCTCATCATGTGTATCCAGGGTTTTAATGCGGCACTGCAAGCTGTGATCACGCACTAGCTGCAGAGTGAAGCAATTGCATGCGTTTGTCTGTTTGCATACGGCGGCACAGACCCAGCTAGTACGGTATGCAGAACTTTTCACCCTTGGGGATCGAGCCGTCCCGCCGGTTAATAAATTAGTTTCTCGAATTGACCTTCTTCACGTCGAAGTCAGCTCTGAAGTCAGCTTGGAAGATGCACGGGTGACTGTCAATCTCGACAAAATTATTGCACAGTTTACAAGTTATCTCATTGCTCAGGCTATCCTTAACCGTGCTCTTTGCTGACCTCTAACCCAGGCCATCACTATTGCCGTCTGCGTACTACTAACTGCTGACCTTCCGCGTATCACGCTCGGTTCGCGCTGCGCTTTCGTTGTCTAGGGACTACTAATATAGGCAGTTGAGGTAGTGGCATGAATGCCGGGGCTGCTGGTTTTGCCGGAGCACCTGTGACGAAGTTCGTGCTGGCTACTAGCATCTCCTCCTCTGTGATAGTGCAAGCTGCACACGGATTCCACAGGCGTCCTCCTGCGTATCTACATTTCTTCACACAATCATTCGTTTTCCGACATCCAGGGGAGCTTGCATGCGGCACTCTCTTGCTATACTACTTCCGCTTGTTTGAAAGGCAGCGAGGCTCAGCTAAACATGGAGCCTGCACTGCAAGCACATTGGCCATCAGCTATGCATTACAAACAGCAGTTTCAGCGGCCCTATCGACTGTTCTGCCATCTGGACCCTACGGATGGGTTTTTGCCAACTTCATTCCCTTCACCTTGGATGTCCCTCCTGCACAGCGCTTCACGCTTTTTGGTGTACCAATGACAGACAAGGCAAGGCACCCCTGCTTATTCTCCAAACCACACTTGGAAGTCTGTGTATCTGTTGGCAAGCTTGCTGGCAGCAAGTTTAATTTACGTTTGCTGACTTGCGCAAACACAACGTGAAGCCTAGCATGCAGTCCTGATCATGCTAGAGGCGTAAACCACCAGTTTTGCATTTGCGCCATGCTTGCCTAAAATGCTTTCATGATCTACATCTAGATGTTGCTGTGGGCACACAGTTTACAACCAGTGTCATGACTGCCTTTTACTTCCATTGCAAAAGAAAGATGCAACTTGGCTGCAGGCATTTGTATATCTAGCAGGCATTCAATTGTTGGCGTCCCACTCCTGGCGCAGTGCCCTAGCTGGAGGCTGCGGTCTTCTTGCAGGCCTTGCCTATCAGTACAACTTCCTCGGCTTGAAACGCTTGAAGGTGCACTTCTGCTGCCCCATCCTGTTGTCACCATAATTCTTACTTGACCTGCCATACAGATCTAGCAGAAGCCATCTACATCCATACACATGAGCACTGACGTCTTCTTGTGTATACATTGCCGCGTAACAAGCAGGCAGGCAGACATTGCTGCAGCTGCATCATTCTGCCAGCTCCACATGCCAAAACTTGCTGTTTACCAGTTTTTTTTGTACATGTTTCATGCGATCATGTTGTGTAACTGTCAGACTTTGTTGCGTGCCAGGTGAGCAGTGTTACACCTGCTGCCCTTGACCCTCCTAACAGCAACACTGTACAGCAACACCGTACAGCAACACCGTACAGCAACACCGTACAGCAACACCGTACAGCAACACCGTACAGCAACACCGTACAGCAACACCGTACAGCAACACCGTACAGCAACACCGTACAGCAACACCGTATACGTGAATGACAAGTGCGATGCTGGCCTGTGAGCAGGTGCCAAAGCCAGTGATGAAGTGGTGCTCCTGGGCTTTTGGGGGGCTGTTAGGCACCAGCCACCCTAGGCGGCAAGTCCTGCGCCCACCCCAAGCTGGCTCAAGCTCTCGAGCAGCAGGCCCTTCTCAGGCTCGACAGGTGAGTCACCTGAGTCACCAGAACATTATTCCCTTGTACCATGTCAGTATCAGCATGTCAATTTGTCACTTGAGTATGTCAAGGACTGCAGGAGCTGCGCATGTGAATAACGATGTGATGTGAATGCTGTAATGACCCACATGGCATGCTGTGACTGCTGCCCACAGCTGCAGGTCTATAGCATCTGCTCTACCTGTCTCTGGCCTGTTGCTCGGCTGGTCTGGTCTCCACAATGTTCAAACGGTGCAAGGCCTTGGCTTGATAGTGTCTGAGGCTTCACCTCAAGTCATAGCACGCAGTGTGTGTTTTTACTGTTTGAAGACTTTGCTTGAAGCCTTGGGCTAGGATGCTGTGGTTTCATGCAGGCGTCAGCTCCTGCACTACCAGCAGCCTCTCCTGATGCTGTACAGCAGCTTGTTGCCATGGGCTTTGACCCAAACAGGGCAGCTGCTGCTCTGCAGCAGAGCCACAATGATGTTCAAACAGCGCTGACTTACCTGCTGTGACCTCTGCTTATTGTGAAACCAGAAGTTTCTATTCTGGTGTAAACAAGCCCAAACTTTTATATGTTCTCAAATGCAATTGTGGTGTGCTCTTGTGTTCGAGCTATGCAAATTTGGCTTGTGTCATGACTGTAACTTGTTTGTCATTGCTTGTTTGTTTTGAAACATTGTTTAGATTGTGGTGACTTCAGTCAGGGTTGTCATTTTCCCCGAAGTATTGGTTTTGGCAGCATGTCCTCAAAGGGTGCACTGATTTGCTGAGCTTGGTATCCAAGTGTCTGGACAAAAGAGTCAGATGTAGTATGCATATCATATAAGGTTGTAATATGCATTGCATGTAGTTCGCTTGCTTTGTGCCCGTCCGTTTTACCAATTTACATATATGTCACTTACAGCCTAGCACAATTCGGTTGATTCAACTTGTAGAAACAGTATGTCAATGACAGACGAGAAACAAAATTGGAAGCCTCTCGGTTCCTGGCATAAGCACGGCAGTGTAGACACTGAAATCCATTGAAATGTTGCACTAGCCTTCATGTCTATCCGAACTTCAAATGCAATGCCACAATCAGGAATGGGCATACTGGATAAATGCGCTCAATTTGTAATGATCAGCGTGCTACGCTATGATGGAAGACAACACAACAATAAAGCAGTAATGAGCACAACAGGAAAACACACAACTTACACATACCTACTTGCACAAAATGGCCAAATCAGAACAAACCCTACACTCTATATTCAAAATTCATTTGCAAGGCAGACAGCAATACTGTATTTCACTCACGCTGCAATCTTGGGCTTGGCTTCCAGATCCTTGAATGGATCAAACGACACATCTGACACCTTGACCTTCTTTCTAGGAGGCACTCTAGCAGGACTCAGGCATGTACCAGACAAGAAATTGTCCAGTTTGCCTGAAGCCGCCAAAATCAACCCCAAAAAGCACGGGGAGGGCTTGCCCGGCCTGGATTTGAACTCAGGGTGAAACTGAGCTGCCAAGAAGAACGGATGGTCCTCCAGTTCCACGATCTCCATTCTTCTTCCCTCAGCATCCTTGCCCACAAACCTCAGACCCTTCTCCTCAAACTTGTCAATCAGCTCAGGGTTGACTTCGTACCGATGCCGGTGCCGCTCGTTGATGTGCTGGTCAGCTTGATACAGCTTTGCAGTGATGCAGTCAACCGTCTGTAGCATGGTCTGCCGGCTGCCCAGTCGCATGGTACCCCCCAAATGTGTTGTGGACCCCTCGGGCATGAACACAACAACAGGGTGTTGCGTCGCAGCGTCAAACTCGGTGCTGTTGGCATCCTTCATATTCAGCACATTGCGTGCAAACTCTATCACTGCAACCTGCATCCCCAGGCAGATCCCCAGGTATGGCACATTGTGCTTCCTGGCGAAGTTTGCAGCCGTAATCATTCCCTCTACGCCTCTGTTACCAAACCCCCCCGGCACCAGAATCCCGTCAGCATCAGTCAGCCTCGACCAAGCTGTCTTGTAAGCAGCTGGGTCCTCAGCTTTAGTCCCCGCCTCAAGATGAGAAGCCTCCACCCAGTTGACTTCAAGCTTCCTGTTAGCTGACAGGCAGGCATGCTGTAGTGCCTTAGTCACCGACAGGTATGCGTCAGCCAGGTCTGTGTACTTGCCGACCATGGCGATGTTGACTCGTGCCTCTAAGTGGTCCCATCTGTCTGCAAGTGTGTCCTTCCAGACTGACAGGTTGACTGTCTCAGCCCCTTTGAGAGCGAGCTGCTGACAGATGGATGCTGGAGCGCCTTGTGCTTGCAGCAGCAAGGGCACGTGCCAGATGTTGGTGACGTCATGCAGCCCCAGAACATGGTGTGAGGGCACTTGGCAGAAGTTGCCCTGCAACAGCAGCAGCTCACGTCAGCAAATCGTGTGGGGAGCAGTTTGAGGGAAGTCAAGGATTTGTAGTAACAAACACAACACAGCCCTTGAATACTGTGACAGAGCACTTGACAGGGCAGTTGCTCTGCGTCTAAGGCTGCTCAAACTAGCCCTTGCATGCCTAGGGTCAGGGCAACCCCCTTTCCCCACCTGTATGCAAAAATGACCAAATGTCTGCATTAAAGCTGGAGCTCATCTCAAGCTTCTCTTCTTGTGATTGCCTACTGGCGCTGTCTATTCATTTCTGTCTGTTCACTTCGTCTCTAGCTACTGCTATTGCAGCAGCCACAATGTGTACCAGACTGCATACATTGGCAAAAATCATGCAAGCTGACAGTCTGACAAGCCACTGGACAACTCATGTTGCAGCAATTTAAGAGCAGGGCAGTTGACGCTTGACTATATGCAGCAGCAGGGCGTGTTTCAGAACATGCTTCAGCCTGCTGCATGAAGGTTCACATAGGAACCAGTCAAGTGTGCTGTTCTGCATAGTGTACTGCAAAGAGACACCCTACTTTATAGTACTAATCAGTCTTGTCTTGGCAAACAGATCAGGAGCAACAGCTTCAGCCAGCTTGTCCAAGCTAGCTGAAGCTGCTGATCCTGATCTCTTATGGACTGATTGTGGCTGATTTCTATGCTTTGCTTCAGACTGGCAATAGAGATGTTGTAAGCTGAGCATGCAGCAAACTGCTGATCATTCTGAAATATGGTGTCAGCCACTGTCACAAAGCAACAGCCTGCAAGCTTGGTAAAAATGATGTAACAGTTCACAAGCTGTACCTGTGGGGTTAGCGCGCTGTTCTGTAACATGCAACCATCACAGCAGCAATGTACAGCTCAGATTCTGTGACCAACTTTATTCTGACATACTGCTTCAAAGCCTCAGAGCTATGGCAAGCCTTTTGATTCAGTTTGCAGCCTCATAGCCTACCAAATACTGTGTCAATTTGAATACATACCACAACTAACTTGATAGTGAGGGAACTCCCTAGGAAGTCAAAACTCAAAACAAGATTGATATTCTTCTGCTGCTACTGCTTAGCTGTTGGCAGCGGCTTCTTTCATGCGGTAACACAGCACTGATCCCTCTGATGACTCATCACGCAACACAGAATCCAGAGCATCACGGGGGCTGACTGACTTAATTTGGCCAGAAAGCTCAGAGGGCTCAGAGCTGCAGCAAGTCTTGAGATGCAGCCTACAGCCTTGCTACTGCGACAGATTGCTACGAAAAGGTTTCGGGCACCTTTTCGTCAGAGATACCAGGTCAGGATACAAGAAAAGGTCAGGATACAAGTGATAGAAAGAAGAAGCCCTCTGACCAGTGGCGTGCAACACAGGCAGCAAAGAGTGGACAGGGACTGACCAGCTTTGCTACTACTAAAGATGGCTGATCCCAGTGAGCAGTGGCATGCATTACAGGCAGCACAGGGTGGACAGGGACTGACCAGCTTGACTTTGACAGCTTGCTCCAAGGGCTCAGAGCTGCGGCAGGCTAGCAGGTGGGGGTTGATTCCCAGGCTGCGCAGCACTGCCACACTGTGCTGGGTGGGTTTGGTCTTCTGCTCCCCCACCACCCCTAGCACGGGCACCAGGCTGACATGCACGCTGCAGAAGTTGCCTGCGCCCACTCTGAACTGGAACTGCCTGCAGGGTGTGCAAAATGCTGTTGTAGTGAGACTTGAAACACATTAACGAAAATGCCTGTAGGTGGTTTGCATTAAAACAGCTTGCTACGTACTGATTCTGTTGGTACTGGGTCTTGAAGTGTGCAGTATCAAGTGCAAAATGCTGTTGTAGTGAGACTTGAAATACATTACTGAAAGTGCCTGTAGGTAACTTGTTGGTTGCAGTAAAATGGCTTGCTACGTACTGGTGCTATCAGTAGTGTTTTTTGAGGTGTGCAGCAGCAAGTGCAAAAGATGTGATTGATTGGCAAATGCGCAAGACAGCTGATGCCTCACATCATGGAAGCGCTTGAGCTTTGGTCAGTCGTCATGCATGAGATTGACTTGGCATGCTGGGCATGTCATATCTGAGGTGTTGCATGCATAGCTTGCGTGCACACAAATGCCATGACAATGGTGTACCCAAGAGGCAACATTGTGCCTTGGAAGCCCTAGAGTGGCAAGATTGTCACCTTAGGGCTTCTACAAAGGGTGAGGATTCAATATCCCCAACAGTGCCACCCAGCTCTATCACGCATACATCTGGGCTGCCCTCCTTGCCATCAACAGGCACTTTGGCAACCTCCTCAATCCAGTCTTGAATGGCATCTGTGATGTGTGGCACAACTTGAACAGTCTTCCCCAGGTAGTCACCTCTGCGCTCACGCTCTATGACATGCTGCAGAGCTCAGCAACCGTCAGGATGCTGAAGGGCTGGGGTTGCAGTGCAGCTGTCTATGCTTGCAGGCCTGACCTGGTAGATTTTGCCTGTGGTTAAGTTGTGCTTTCTAGTCAGACTGATATCCAGGAAGCGTTCGTAATTTCCCAGGTCCAGGTCTACCTGCAGAGTTGTGCTTGCTTACACAAAAGTCCAGCATGGGTGTGGTTCTCAAGCAGGCTGGCTGCAAATCATACCTCGCCACCGTCATCGAGCACAAAAACCTCTCCATGCTCGAACGGTGACATAGTACCGGCATCTGTGTTGAGGTAAGGGTCTGCAAAAGCAGGTAAAGAACTGTAGGTTGAGACATTCTGATGCTGTCAGCCGTGAAGCTTGCAGTGGCGACAGTCGGAGCACTTAAGTACACTCCCTGATAGCATACCTATCTTGACAGAGGTCACACGATGACCACAGTTCTTGAGAATAACGCCAATGCTACTAGCTGTTACACCTTTGCCAAGCCCACTGACAACACCACCCGAAACTAAGACATACTTCATTACTGGCGCAACGCCGTGCGACACGGTTGCGCCGAACTGCTCGAAGCAGGCCCAGGAGGCGCGTGCTAGCAGTTGCCAAAGTATAGGTCTGCAAAGTAGCAGGTTCTCAGTCAACAGCCGCAATGGTTTTAAACGTGGGGACCGCCGCTATCCCAACTTCACCACCGTCACCCTTTCTCTCGGTCAACCTTTCAAGGCATCGCTGTTGTTCTTCGCTGCTGAATGAACATTCTCCCGCAGCAGAAGCATTCATCCCAAGCACTAGTGTTAATATTGACGTTGCCACGTCGGTGGCTGGAACACAGCAACGCCTCTGCGACTTGTTGATCAAGGCTGTTTTGGATAGTCGAACCGGACCGGCTTCACGCTCGCCAGATCATTTAAAGCGATTCTGTTACACATGTGACGCGATATAGCTATCATTTGTACCAACGGATGCGCAAACTGCTGCCGTTCAACACTCTGACCATGTTGTTGTGATCTGCTGGCTGCGCCAGCATGCCTGACAGTCAGGAGGACGTTGACATAATCGTCACATGGCTGAGCCAGAAATGGCCTGCCGTCATCGGAGCGGCCGCAGTAGCGTACGCTGTCACGAACCTAGTTCAGGGCATCTTCAACTTTGTTAGCAGAAGCAGAGGTCTAGCCAGGATACCAACAGCCCCAGAAAGCAACTGGCTGCTAGGGAATGCAATAGCCCTGGCTACAAACTCTCCTTGGGAGAAAATGAATGAATGGGTTTTGGCAGAGCCATCTGGCATCATTAAAGTCCGAGCCCTGAACACATACCTAGTGATTGTGGGGTCACCACAAGGCCTGAAGCAGGTCTTTCAGACCAAACAGCGAGACTACGGCAAGGACATTGCCTTCTCCTACCACAACTTCCTGAACATACTCGGAGCTGGTCCCACCTCTGGTCTGGTCACAGCTGAAGGTGAGCACTGGCGTCGGCAGAGATCCCTGATGGGACCAACTCTGCGGACAGACATCCTAGATGCTGTGATTGGTATTGGCAAAAGGGCAGCTGACAGGCTAAGTCAGAAGTTGGAAGCGCACAGAGCATCTGGGCAAGTGGTAGATATGGAAGAAGAGTTCAGGCTGCTGACGTTACAAGTCATTGGGGAAGCTATGCTGAGCCTGCCACCTGACGAATGTGACATGGTGCGTTTGACCTTTTTTGGTGTTGCTCCAGCCAGACATTGCCTCTTGTGACAGATACAAGTTATGTCAGTCATAAGATAATAGCCAGGTACCAAATTGCCGTCAACTGTTTCACCTCAGGCTGCCACAGACAGTGTAGCAGCAGCACATGCATATTGCTTCACCCAAAGATGCATCTACAAAATCAATATCAGTCAGCATGCAGCAACAGGCATACAACTTTGTATGAATGTCATGGCTCACACATCATTGTGGCATGTGTATACAGGTGTTTCCTGAGCTGTACCTTCCTGTAATGACAGAGAACAACCTCAGAGTGCTGAAGCCTTGGCGACGTTATATCCCCTCCGTGTCTCAGCTGCAGCACAAGGCTAAAATACGGCGTTTGGACCGCTACATCAAGCATCTGATACACAGTAGATGGGCAGAGAAGCAACAGAGCAGCAAAGATGGCAATCAGACAGGCAAAGAAGATGTTCTGGAACGAATCATGCAGGCACTTGAGGTGTGCCCATATTGGTAATTGATGAAGTTGTATTGTGTCCATGACTCATGCTTTGCTAGGCCCAGGCATGTGCAAGACCATATGAAGTATGCATGCACAGGCCTGACCATGCGCATTTTCAAAACAAATGCTGCCTCAATGCCATGCCTTATTGACATTTGGTATTTGATGTAGCGCAAAGGGCGTCACAAGAGCCTGTATGCTTTCAGATTATGAAGGTCATTGGCTAATCATGACCATGTGATCAACAGACTGCAATACATAAACAAAGTCATCTACAGATTGCAAAGTGTTTGTAACAACACTACTGTACGGCCCGTGCAGTGCTCTGTGATTAGTGGAGTCAGATTCTGGTAACATATTCAGAAAATAAACAATAAAAATAAATGTGTCAAAGCTACCCTCACGACATGCGTGCAGGACCGAGGAGAGCGCATAACTCCAACAGTAGAAGAGCAGCTTTGCTTTGAGATCAAGACCATCCTGCTAGCGGGTCATGAGACAAGTGCTGCCATGTTGACTTGGTCCCTGCTAGAGCTGACCAGACATCCTGACTGCCTACAGAAGGTTAGCTACACAGACATGTTGGGCTGTGACATGCTGAGCTGGGACACCATGCTCCTGTGCTGTATGTTGTGCATCACCGGCATCAGTGTATCCCAGTGGGCAGCTGCAAGTTTTGCATGCTGGACATTGTTTTGATCAGGATGCAGCAAACTGTACAAGGTGCAGCAAACTGTACAAGGTGGCGGTAAATGGTCTTGCTGTTTGGTGTCATCTTGTACATGTAGAATCCATTGAAGCTGCAAGCAGAGTGTTCACAATATATTTTTGATGTGAGTCAAGCTGCGTCAAAAGTCTGTGTGGCTTGTTTGCAGGTCTTGCAAGAAGCGCAGCAAGTTTTTGGGGCGGCAGAGCAGGAACCTGCAAGAGATGCTGCAGAAAGTATGCAATACACAGTGGCTTGCCTCAAGGTATGAGATATCGCATTCGTGCACAACTCATCATCTTACAAGAGGTTGATATCTTCAGTTTTGCTCTTGCAGGCAGTTGCATTGATCTGCTGCTTGCCAGGCATGCAGCTGTTTGCAGACACCGTTTGTATGGTATCGGATGATATATTTTCCCCTATAATGAAGTGGAAAAGCAAAAAAAGCAGCCTGTGTGACAAAACTTGACACTGCTGATGGCAATGCTCAAGATCAAGCTAAATGCATGCAACTTCATGGCATTGTGCTTAGGCAGCCTGCCAGCGTCAGCTCGATCTGCAACTGCTGATGCCACACACATGCAGGAATCCCTGCGGCGCTACTCTGTGGTGCCTGTAGTAGTCAGGGAGCTGCAGCGCAATGATGTCTTGTGTGGTTATACTGTGCCACGAGGCTCGCACGTAGTCACAGCCCTCAAGGCTGTGCACCAGCAATGGAAGGATCCTGAGACTTGGCGCCCTGAGCGTTTCATGCCAGGAGGGGAGTTTGACCAGTTCCCTGAGGACATACGGCAATACATGGTATGCTGTCTGCATTGTGTGTAGCATGGTTGCTCTAGACCAACATGTTTGCAGCTTCTTCATGAACTTCTGCTGTGCAGCAGACTTGGCCAGAACTGGTTGTTAGCTGTGGCTTGCATGGCTGCATTAGGATCTCCAAGCTACTTATCACAAGATTTAGCTGATAACTAAACCTCTGTCTGAGTTTTGCTGAGCTTTATGTGCGATGCAGTTCGTCCCCTTCATCCAAGGACCTCGCAACTGCCTAGGTCAAAATTTTGCCTTACTTGAGGCACGGATAGTTCTGGCACTGGTTGTGAAGGTGAGAGCTGCCAAAGTCATCACTGCACGCATTGTTGCAGCAGAGTCCTTTACTATGTATGTGTCTGCACGTTCAATCACACAGCTGCGAATGTTCTCATGCTGACCAACCTGTGTGTATGCGTGCAGCGTTTTACCTTTCAGACCGTCGAAGATGACAAGATCATTGGGATTCAGAATGAGTTTATGATTCCGGCTCCTCCTTTGCATGGCCTGAAAGTGCATGTGAGCTGAGCTTCGACTATATACCATGTCGTTGACACCTTCGCCCACGAAGCCAGAGGCTGCTTATACTGTAGGCTACGCAAATAAGCACATGATGAGCGAGAGAGATAATTTTTACTGCTGTCAATAACAGGCACTTTGCCATACTGAATGTTCTGTCTGCTGTTAGCTTAGTGTGACAGCATAGCACGGCTTGATTATCTTTGCATGGATGACAGCCCAGTTGCGTAATTGATGCAATGACAGCTGCTGTGACTCTCCAGCAAGTGTATATGATGCATCATCATGGGACAAATGAGATTTAGATGTCTTGACTTTAACCAATGACTTTGACCAACATGATGGCAACATTGGACCCGCTGAGTGGGGTAGGTGCAAGGACGGACGACGCCTACCCGCCGGCAGCGGTTGCGGAGGCAGCGCTTGCGCTTGCAAACCCTCACCTCAAACATGGCCTCGCCACAGAAGAACGTAGAGTGCGTGAAGGCAAGTGAATCCTTTCTACACAGCTGTACGGCGTTTGGGCTGCGCCTCAGTATGCGTTGCCACAGGTGGTAGTAAGATGTCGGCCTTTGAGCCGAGATGAGATCAAAAGTGGTCACCAACCGGTGGTCGTTGCCAGGCTTCCTGAGCAGCAAATACAGGTACATGCAGCACCAAAGCACTGCTGCGACAATATTATTCAGCAAGCTTGACTCTAAATTTATGTTCTGCTACAGATACAACAAACAGGGTCATCAGAAGCTCCAAGAGAGTTTACTTTCGACCAGGTATGGCATCTAGCGGACTGAGACCTTGCGCGTACATGTTGGCTGGCTGGCTAGTACGTGTCATACTCAAACATGGCGCTCAAGTCGTATGACAATGCAGAGTACTGCTGCAGGTGTACGACTGGAACTCCCGACAGCAAGACATATATGATGCAACAGCCCGGCCCATCGTTGATGCTGTTCTGAGTGGCTACAATGGTACTGCACCTTGACCTGCAACAACAGGCATGTCACGCTTGCATCACACGCAGAACCCCTCATGGCTGCCAGGGTACATACCAGCTTGAAACTGATTGCTCTCAGTGCCTGTGGTGCAGGAACAATCTTTGCCTATGGACAGACAGGCTGTGGCAAGACGTTCACCATGGAGGGCAAGGAGGATCCACCTGAACTCAGGGGAATCATCCCACAGGCTTTTGACCACATTTTCACAGAAATTGCCAAAGGTGCACAAACTGCCAAAATGCACATGGCACCCCCATGGCAGGCTGTTGCAGTTGGTCAGACTGTGAAATATGGCACAACTTCAGCCGGGTGCCTTGTGCTGTGGTTCCATGCTGCAGTGAGCTAAGAGCATGTGTCAATCTTTGCTGCTGTGCAGCCACATTGCAGCTTTGCACCTTGTACTGGAGCGCTTGCAGCTCGCCAGCTGCATCATTGCTCTGTTATCGTTCATTCTAAGGGTCTTCAGATCAAGCGTGTTGTAAACTTATGCCTTGACAATGCAAGTGAGTAGGCCAGCCTGACTTGAGCCTTGTCCACTGACTGAGGTGTTTGCCCACTGAAGCTTCCACCATTTGCAGGTGAGCATCGCCAGTATCTGGTGAGGGCAACATACCTGGAGATCTACCAAGAAGAGGTTCGGGATCTGCTCAGCAAGAATCCCAACCAGCGACTGGAGGTGAAGGAGAGCGCTGAGAAGGGTGTGTATGTAAAGGGACTGGTCCAGTTTGTTGTAAAGAGCGTAGCAGAGATCAACAGCGTCTTGCAGGTGTGCCTTGCATGCCCATCCCAATGCACTCCTGTCTATGTCAAGGGACTGGTCCAGTTTGTTGTGAAGAGTGTAGCAGAGATCAACAGCATCTTGCAGGTGTGTCTTGCATGCCCACCGCAATGCACTCCTGTGTCTGAAGTCATGCATTTGACGTAATCCTGATAGGTCTACTGTACAGAAAATACCTCAATGGTTGCCAGCAAGTCCTGCTGAGGCTAAGGCCCTACCCCGTGAGGGAGCATCAACTCTTGTATGAAGTCATCGTCATGGTTGCTAGCAGCAGGCCATGCAAGCATACCAGCACTTTTGTACTGTGCTACAATGCACTGCCATGTTGCTGACTAGAGCCGACTGATTGTGTCAACCCACTATAAATAAGAAGAGGCTTGACTCCGTAAACTTGGTTCCATGACTTCAGATCCCCACCTTGAGACTCATGCAAATATAGGTCGGAAGGAGGAACAGAAGCGTGGGTGCCACATGCATGAACCAGGACTCATCTCGCTCCCACTCAGTCTTCACAATCACAGTAGAGACAGCCGACAAGGAGGACTCTGCAGCCACCGCCAGCACCAGCAGCCCTGCCACTGACATCAGCGGTGGCAGCAGCGCTACTGGCGGTGGCAGCAGCGCTGCTGGCGGTGGCAAGAACACAGTGAGGGTGGGAAAGCTGAACCTGGTTGATCTGGCTGGCAGTGAAAGGCAGAGTAAGACTGGAGCCACAGGGGACCGGCTGAAGGAGGCAACCAAGATCAACCTGTCTTTGAGCGCGCTGGGGAATGTGATCAGTGCGCTTGTGGATGGCAAGCCTGGGGGTCATGTTCCTTACAGGGACTCCAAGCTTACAAGGCTGCTTCAGGTACATGCTGATCCCCATGCTGCTAATGCTGCTGCTGCCTTTCCTGCTGTTGATGCTGCTCCTGCTCTTGCCTGCGTCCATTTGTTTCTATCGAGTGTTCTATCCTTCCTCAGAGTCTCTGCTATGTTGTCCTCGTCTCTCTCCTCCTATTCTCCTGCCCGCTGCTCCTCCCCTCTTCTTGCTTTTCTTTCATCTGCAATGCTTTGAATTCTTCTTCTCGATCCTGCTGTCAAAGCTTGTGACAAGCTGTGGCATCAACCCATGTGACTGCGTGTTCGCAAAATTGGCAGTTCCGAGGCTGGTATGCAAAGCAGGCTGCAGGTGGCTAAAGCAGCTACAACTGTTGACCCAAAGCCATGCCTGCGTGCTACATGCACTTGCCGTTCTTGTCAGCATGCTATTGACAGGTCTTGCAAGCATGCAGGTCACTGTCAGGCAGGCACACCAAAGCAATGCAAGGACTCATGATATCAGCAAGGCGCCGTTTGGCAGTACAATGTGGATTTGGCTTGCTGTAACATCTGCCCATGAGGCTTGCACTTCACCTGTGCCAATGCAGGACCAGTTGCATGGAACATGCGGACAGTGATGCTGACAATTAGAGCGCCAGCAGGCCAGACTTTGACATGAAATCAGCAAGGCAACTGGCACGCACAGCTGGTAAAGAGAGATTGCTCACGTCTGAAGTCAGTCTGTGCCTTGGGCGGAAGCTGGAAGCGTGCCAGTCTGCTACTTTGCAGACTGGCACGCTTCGAAAGTCTTCAGCTGCCAGCCTGCTTATGACATGGCGCTCCATTGCTGCAGGACTCTCTGGGTGGCAACACCAAGACAGTGATGGTTGCCAACATTGGGCCAGCAGGCTACAACTATGAGGAGACGCTGAGCACGCTGCGCTATGCCAACAGAGCTAAGAACATCACCAACAAGCCGCGCATCAATGAGGATCCCAAGGATGCCATGCTGAGGGAGTTCCAGGGGGAGATTGCGCGCCTGAAGGCGCAGCTGCTGACCAAGGAGCAGGCACCGCCACCTCCTCGTGTCGTTGAGCAGGTAAAATGTTTTGTATAGATGTGTTTATGAAGGTATCTACAGGTCTGCCAGCTGTTGTGCTCTCTCATGTTCTGAGCTGGTAACCTCGCGTTCTGAGCAACTCAGACAGATCACTCTGAAAGTTGAGCAGATTACTGTCATGTGCTGAGCAAATCAGACAGTTCACTCTGGAAGGTGGGCAGTTTACTCTCAGTGCTGAGCAATTTAGACAGATCATTCTGAAATTTGAGCAGGTTACTCTCATGTTCTGAGCAACTCAGACAGTTCACTCTGCAAGTTAAGCAGGTTACTCTCATGTGCTGAGCAATGTGTTTGTAATTTACTCTGAAAGTCATGATAGATGCCTGTTTGTCTTGTCTTCTCTGCTGCTGCTGCTGCTAGGAGTATGCTGCTGTGGTGCTTCAGCATGACTGAAGCACGATTTCGTTCAGCAGGTGGTGTCAGCAAAACACAGTTTGCAAGGCCAGACTTTGCACAGCCTGCATGATGCAGAAACTTTTGGTTCAATTGATTTAAAGGCAGCAGTAAGGCATCTTGACATATGGTGAACTGAGGTGCATCTCGTGTGACCATAAGCCAACAGAGCATGGCAACAAGCCACGCCTGCCATCACAACTTCTTACATTATTGACAGTCCTCAGTCACGGCAAGTATGCACATCCAGATCAGCCTAGTCAGACAAGAAAAGAATACACCTTCTGCGTCAATTTGATGAGAAGCCAAGTATGGTACTGGGCTGCCCAGGTAGCCTAATCAGGTTCTGTCTGCATGCATGCAGGTGGTTGAGAAGCCAAGTATAATATCAGGCTGCCCAGGTAGCCTAATCAGGATATGTCTGCATGCATGCAGGTGGTTGAGAAGGACGCAGCGCCTGAGACAGTGGCAGCCGTGAGGGAGTCTCTGAGGCGCGAGTTGGCTGAGCGCATGAGGGAAGCAGCCAGTGCTCAAGCCCTGGCTCAGGCCCGGGCCCAAGCTGAGGCCCATGCCCACTCCCAACTGGAAGCTTTACTTGCTCAGAAAGCAGCTGGTATGATGCCTGTGTATAGCTGTGTATAGCCTGTGTATAGTGTACAGAGCTGTGTATATAAGTCTGTGGCGATTGTTGTTTTGCATTGTTAAAGCAGGCATATCCAGATAAAATGAAGAAATCAGTGCAGTAGGTGTTTTCCTCGTGCAAGAGGAGAAGACCTGGTCAGGGGTGCTTGTGAAGTGAAGTGATGGAAGAGCAGCAAGCTGTGGCCTGGAATTGAATCTGGACGCTCAATCAACATGCTGTCATTTGTTGAGTTGCATGCGTCTTGTGGGTTGAGCAGAACATGAGTTGCCCTTCTGTTGTAAGTGAAGAAGAGACGCGGGGGGCTGGCAAAGCATTAAAAGCCGGCACGCGAGCTATATAATGCTATTGCTGAGTACTTGTTGCATTCATCTGTTTCATGTTTGCAGGTGAAGAAGAGAAGAGGAGGGCTCATGAGGCACTGGAGAAGCAGGAGGCTGAGCTGGCACGCTATGCCCAGCAGGTGGCAGCAGACCAGCAACAGGCTGCAGCCCTGCAAGCCAAAATCAAGGCCATGGAAGAAAAGGTGACCTGCATTCACCTGCTTCGCACATGCAGCCATTCTTTTGTTAGGCATCTGAAACAAAATTTCTATTTTTGTTTTTGTTTCAATTTTTGGAGTTTTTTAAATAACAATATATAATCAAACTTTAAAACATTATATGCAATCATGCAGCAGGCTTGTCAGTTCTTAGGAGCTTGTCAGGTACAACTCAGTGAATCCTTATCCTGCAATTTGTGTGTAGCAATGAAGCCTTGCGCTTGGCATGCTGGGGCTAGCATTGAGATCAGGCTTCTTGTCTGATGCCTTGCATCGCTGGAGCATCTGCAGATGACTGGATAACTGTGTCTAGCTCTGGCTGAGTGGCTTGCTAGAGGTCATGTCACCTGGAGCTGCTTGATTTGACACTCAATGCATGACTATCAGTCTGAATCAACACCCGCTGGTCATGCTACTCTAGTACGCCAGCTGTCAATGCATTAACACGGCTTCTTTGCATATATGAATGAAAGAATACGTGAATGAATGACTGCATGCATGAATGGGTGATTGATTGACAGAATGGATGGGTGGCCGCAGGTACTGGATGGTGGTGAGAACCTTCTGGAGGTGGTGGACAAGCTGACTGCTGAGGCAGCTGCTCAAGAAGCTGCCCTGCAGGCGCAGAAGGCCGCAGAAGCTGCCTCCCTGTCCAGAATTGCTCAGTTGGAGGAAGAGCACATGCACATTGAGGAGCAGTACTCCAGTGTCCAGGTAATCATAATAACAATAAATAAACGCTTTCCAGCTCATGATGAGCTAGGTACGCGCACAGGTGACCTTTTGTTACCTGTGATTGTATGCATTAAAACGCTATGATGTCTGTTGTGCACTGTGTGCACTCAACATCTGTTTGTGCATGCATGCAAAATTTTGTTCATCACATCACGACTGGGATTGTTTATCCACCCATATACTTGTCCAGCCAATGTACCCACACCACTCACTTAACGCTGATCTGCATGGGATGTCAGCTGCATACAGTCCTCTGTAAGTGGTGTAACAGCTTGAAACATGTAATTGAGAGGCGTGACGCGTCCATGACTGACAACCACATGAAATGCGTCCATGGATGGTTAGTGATTAATGTGCGCTGTGTGTCTGTGCCCTGCATGCAGGGCACCTCACAATGCACTGTCGGTCCAGCCCCAGCTTGACCATGACATGTGCGCCTGAAGTATCTGAAGTTTGCAGCTGAGTGCATGCGTCTTCATCACAGGAAGAGGTGGAACAGAAAAGGAAGAAGCTGGAAAAGCTGCAGCGCAGCTTCCAAAGCAAGAAGGCAGAGGCGGCAGACCTTCAGGGTAGCTTCCAGCGCGAAAGGGAGGACCTGTTGGAAGACATTTACATTCTTACAAGGCAGATCAAGCTGAAGGATCTGCTGATAGCTTCCTACATACCCCCTCATCACCAGCAGTGCATCATGCAGCATTGCACTTGGGATGAAATGCAGCAGTGCTGGCAGATAGAGCACCTGCACCTGGCTGGGAATGCTGTCAGAGCCAGACAGGAGGCAGCTAGGCAGCAATCTGGAAATAGCATTGGTGCTGTGCATCACAGCAGCACTGCAGCTGACGAGAATCAGCAGCCTAGTGCATACTTGACATACAAGTCGTTGAAAACCCATGGTGGTGATATGCAATCAGCCAACTCTAGGTCGGGGCTGAGCAGTGCAAAGAGGCGGCCTGGTAGTGCAGTGCAGAGACCCAGAAGTAGTCGGCATTCCAGTAGAGCTGTCAGCCGAGGTGCTGACCCAACAGATATTGGCACTCTGCAGGATCAAGTAGCTAAGAGGGAAGTTGATAGGTCTAAAGTTCAGGCTGCAGCGTTTCCTTCTGCTCGGGGTCTGGTGTCTGCTGGTCGCAGACCGCCCAGCAGAGGACTCAACATTTGAAATACTTGTCAAGAAAGTTGTGTCCTGTCATGGTTTCTGCTGTGTTGGGCAGCATGGTGCAATGTTTGTTGACGCTATGACTGGACATGTCATGCCCAAGCAGCTTTGTTTCATGTAAAGACTGTCACCAGTACTTGCTGTGACTTACTGCCAACATACTGGAAGCATTGAGACATGCAGGGGCCAAAATGGTCTGCAAGGCACAGCAGGTGTCGACAGTTGCTTCACTTTTGGCTTCCAGGTTGTAGGATGTGAGCGTTACGGCTATTACGGCTAGGTCCGACCGTTGTCGACTGCGTAGAAACGGGGTGAGCACAGTCGCAACGCTGGAACACAGACTGCGCGCAAGGCTGCATCGCATCATGAAACGCAAAGCTGCAGAATTGCAAGAAGTGTCCCGTGACGAAGCCGAAGAGGACTCGGAAGACCAAACATCCCATAGCAACAGCGATAGCAGTAATAGCTCCGGGACTTCAGGATCCGAGGACAGCAGCAGTGGTAGTGAATCAGAGGGCAATGAAGAGGTGGATGTGAACTTTGAGTTTTTTGATCCGCAAGAAGTCGATTTTCATGGATTGAAGGCGTTATTGCAAACATACTTAGACGGCAGCCCCTACAACTGCTCTGAGCTTGTCGACACGGTCATAAAGCAGGTATACGTGGAATTGTAGCTCAATCGTCGATGCTTGCAGCATCGCAGAAGCAGCAATGGTGTGCTATCTGCATGCTGCAGAAAACAGTAGGGACTGTTGTGAAGACAACAGACAGTGTGGACCCGATTGCGCTTCTGACTGTCCTGCCACTGAGGCGCTATACCTCACTGACATGCCTCAAGGAGATCAAAGCATACTTGGGGGCCAAGTGCGACTCCAAAACACAGCAGTCGTTTCAGCAAGTATGTCCTGTCACCAGCACAATTGCAGCTCATACGGTTTTCCATGATTGTATGACATGTTGCATGCAAGGTCATGATATACTTCTGCTGAGCAGAATTGCACATTGCACACGCATGTATGGCGCCAGCTGTATGCTGAAATGTTGGATTGGCATTGCTGAAGGCCTGGGATGATGCGCATACTGGTCTGCTCCTCAGTGAGAGGCTGGTCAACTGTCCACCACAGCTCGCACCTCCTTTGAATCAGGCTTTGTTTGATGAGGTTACATGGGCACAAGAAGATGAGCCAACCCAGGTAAGAACTCAGGTTGGGGTGTGTTGCGGTTGTTGTTTCACACAGCAACCTTGGCAAAGTCAACAATGAACCAAAGTAAATACCATAGACACTTGCATGCTGCTGCAATGAAAGTGCTGACGACCTTGCACAGGTGCAGTATGCATTGCTTCAGGTAAATCACTTACTGAGTACCATGACGGTGATTGCTTTTGCTGCTGCAGGAGCTCAGAGATAGTTTCAAACTCAAACAGTATATCTTAGTTTCACGAGTGTTCACGGATCCATCTGCGCCAGTGGTTGCGCCAACTAAGAAGCAAAAAGCGGTAAGAGTGTCTATCTAGGGCTCAAGTGTTTAGTATGTGCTGTACTGTGGCATCTACGTTTGTTGACAGCTCTTTTCATGTAGGGCAAAATGCAGGACGCTGTCATAGTTTATGCTCGTCCTGAAGATGAATTCTACCACAAGCACTGCAGCTGGTCCTGCACATTCCCCATCACAACTCGTGAGGTAGAGAAAGATGAGTTGCATCCTCTCCGCATGGTCCTGGGGATCACAAGTCAACAGGCTATCTCAGCCAGGTGTGATACCAACTTTATATGCTGAGGTCATCCTAGAACTGCCAGGAGTGCTGATACTCAAATCCCGTGTGTTACGCAACTGCAGGCAAGAAATGGATCAGGTCGTCGGCAACGCAGCCACTTGAGCATAGATTCGTCAACGAGACATAACTTTCAACACTTGTGGCAACATCAGACTGTGCATGTTTATGCTTCACCTGTAGTGATGGCTGCTTGAACAACCCTGCGAATCTCCGTGCAAGCCAGCTGCACAACTTTGTTGCGCTGCTACAACCTGGTGACTACTCTGTGTAAGGTTGCACCGACAATTCCCATCATGATGATGTTCCACATGACCAAAAAGAGTACTAGGACAAAGATCGCTTTCTCTGGCTTTGAGCACGAGTCCCAGAAGGTACTGCTGCTATCGCTGATTCTCTGGCGCCTGCTGACGTTGAAGTGAGTGGGCGGCGGAGGTGGGTCTTGCATGTGTCGGCGCGGCAGCAGCAGAACGCTACAGAATGTGTATAAGAACAGGTCTTGTGAAGCTGTCTTGACATTCATTAGTCATCTAATCTCTGGTGATCTGCTGCGGCATTCATGTTGCGCCAGCAACACCTTGCCAAACGTCGTCGCTGAACCACACTTCTTGCAAGACATGCCAATAATCCGATCACAGTTGCAGCGCTCGCTCGGGAGGCAACTTGGCCACCACACCGCAAGCTTTCGATCTTGCAGCCGACCCTTTGGCGCCTGTGTTGCTTCGCACAGCCGGCAGCTGCATTGTTTGGCTTCTGGCGAGACTTCAAATAACGGCGAGTCCGGATCTCGAGGGCAAGGCTTCGGCAAGCCGTCGTCTAGTCAACAAAAAAAGCAGAAACTCCAAGTCAGCAACACCGCTGACGCTTTGCTTCGAAGCCTTGGAGGCAAGCTTCTGACATCAACCTACCTGGAAAGTGTCGTTGGCATTGCATGCCGGGATGATGGCGTGCTGTGGGCCTTGAACGTGTGACACAAAGCATTCCATCTGTCTGCACTGTTTGCAAACGTTTGCAAACAGTGAGCAATTTGTGCTATTGCAGAAGTTTCCAGTAGCTCTGGTAGGGACGCTGGATCAAAGAACTTAGTCTTGGGCACGAGTGATTCAGTGGCAAAGTGGCGGCAACTAGATGAAAAGGTCTTTCCTGAATGCTTGTCGTGGAGTATTCCTCACTAAAGTGTTGTGTCGACCATGCTGACCATATGACATTCTGCTTACTTTGTTGCGGTGCATAGCATATATACATCAAATGTCTGGAAGCTTACTTACACATTCTGCAGCGACAGCCCTGACAGCGTAAGTAGCTGCCAGCCACTCAGGACACAGCAACCTGATATGCAGGTAAACCAGTATCCAGGGCGACGAGACTTCAAAGCCATTGGCTCAGGTGGCGAAGACTTCAAGCAGACCATTGTACGTGCTGTAGAGGATGTTGTTGGCCCTGTCAAGGAGGACAGAGTAGTTCAGCGGCCGTCTTCACAAGGCAAATTCATTTCCATCACCCTCAAAGATGTGAAGGTCCAGAACCCTGACCAGGTATGCTGACAAGCTGCGTCACTGCAAACAACAACGTCTGGAGTGCTGATCTGCACAGCCGCTCCTGTAGAGCGCTTCACGCACCAGATGTGTACTTGCAGGTCCTGGCTGTGTATGAGGCAATGCGAAGGGATAAACGACTGAGATATTACTTGTAGCGTACATCTTTGATGGCTATGCACTGAGATGTGGCAAACGAATGCACGCCCTGGCTTGAACAGTACACAGTCTCTGAAGAATGCCTTGCTCACAGCAGCAGGCATAGAGTTTGAGACAATGAGGATTTCTAAAAGGACAGGCAGCCATTGATGGCCATTAATGGCAATATTGGCGCCACCATCTGAGCAGAGCTGCAAGTTTGAATTTGGGTCACTACATGTTGTACACAAAGCACAGCATTGTCTAAACGTCTGAGATACATGGACCACAGGTCTTTCCGTGTGATACACACATGGAGTGTGTCATTAGACATCTGCAAATATAGCACCTTAAGTCCAGTAATACAGGTACCAATCAGGCCCTGCAAGTTCACCACCCAGTAGGAGTCCACACGATGTGCTTGTGAAGCGCATGCTAGCGCAGCGCTGCACATGCCTCCGTATGATCAAAAAAGACTCTGAAGTTTCTCTCACACGTGCCTTTAGATGTTGGTCGTACATGCTTGCGCCATTGTTAAGTATGCGTGCAGCCGCCGTTCTGTTTTGCATGTTGTAAGGTGTTTTGGATGCTACACGAGGGTGGAGTGACACAGTATCCTCAGAGATGATTCCAAGCAATGAAGACAATTTGTCTCAACAGCCTAAGGGTCTCACCAGGTCTAAGTCAATAGAAGCAACTCTTTGATTCAAGGAGGTTCTCTCAGTGAGGTGTGATGTGAAAAGGAGGGTTGTTGAATGGTAAGATTGTTAGCCTGAGAGCTGAGCATGTGACATCCATGTGGCACGGCAATTGGCAGCATCCAAAGCTGCTTTGTGTCAAATTGAAGCAAAGCAGTGAGTGCTGAGGATTATGAAGCTAGTACTCTTTTGCAAATGCTGGTCTGCTGTATACAATGGGGCAGCGTCTGCGCTAGCGCTATGCCGAGACGAGTATGCATACCTGAAAGCCTATGACTTTCTGTCAAATGTACTACCTGGTAGCGTGATGGGATTGGCCTCAAAGTCCATGTTGCATCTGACATGCTACGCAAAGTTGAAGATTGTGTCTGACATGCAGCACAGTGTGTACTTGTTTGATGAAGACACTGGTCAGCATAGTGCATACTTGCGTCTGAGTTTCAGCCCTGTAGCGTCGTTTTGACTCAATCATTGCATCAGTACAAAGTCTGCAATGAACCAAGTTTGTCGTAGCCAGGCTCACCAGTTTGAAGCAAAAGCTGTCAGTAATCGCTGTTGCGTGGTTGTGGCAGATGCAACCTATGCAGTCGTAACGTCCAAGCTTGCACAAGGAGTAGATGCCCGGCCCGGAAAGACCGTGGACTCTCGAAATATCGATCGAAGATGACCGTCACACAGTCACGAGACGCAATCTTGTATTGATCAGTGCTTTCAAACCCTACTGATCTTTCGCGTGCCTGTTGTTCTCTTCGGCAACGTGTGAACCACGCTCTAGGCGGAATGGCTGCTGAGGGCGTCTTCAGTGTTGTGTGTGCAGCCGATTCGCTCATCTCCCGCACACGTCATCCTGGTACTGTCCCATACTTGCTTGCCGTGGTTCATCTTGGCGGCATCATTTATGCAAATTGGCTGTTCAAATCAAACACCCTTGCCCATCATCATGTTTGAAGCCAAACATCACGTTTAGCCTATCACCATGTTTGTAGCCAAACATCATTAGAGTAGCCAATCACCACTGCTTGCCTAATACGCCCATGACCTTGCCCATGGGATGCGAAGCTGGCCCCGGTCCTCGTCCGGCATCCTGGAAACATCTTGAGACCTCTCAAGATGGCTAAGAGGCCAGCAACTGCCCATCATCATTACAGCCAAATGCAAAGCCTATCACGGTGATAGTATCACCAATGCCAACCCGATGCAAAGCCTATCACCAATGCCAGCCTAATGCGGAGCCTCATCAGTAACAGCCCAATCTTACTGCTTGTCCACGTCAAGGTCTAACTTTCCCATGGGCCACCTGCCCAGCGCACCACCTACTGGTACTGTCTGCACATACTGCAGAGGCGCCCACAAGGCTTTCAAATAGCACCCATAGCACACTGACACAACTCAGTGTCATTATTGAAATTTCAAGGCCATGTGGTGCAAGTGTTATCTTACAAATGCTCCAAAGAAGGGCCATTCACCACAATTTGTGACAAGGACTGTTTTGCATGAGTCACACCTGCTGACATCAGTAATTCACCACACAACAAAGACCATAGTATTATTATTGCCACCTATGCATTTCCAGACAGAATGCTTCCCTATTTGCTCCAGTCAGCAAACGCACACGGGCACAAATACTGTAGGGAACCCGAGTTTTTCAGCAGTCATTGGGTGGCATGATAATATCAGCCAAGCTGGTATGACAACAGCGTGCTGTCTGCTGCTGCATATGCTCAATAATCAGATGATGACTGACAAAATTATGACTGACAATCTCGTTCTGATGATCAAGTTCACATTGCAGGCAGGCGCTGCTCTCTCAATAAAACTGAAGAGTCAAACTTCATCAGGATTGTAGTCTTGGGTCTGGGTGCTCCCTTGACTGCCACAGAATGCGCAGTCACCCTGAAGCACCATAAGCACAATAGGTATCGTGTGTGGGAAGCTCTGCACTGAAAAGAAACACCTGATGTTGCTGATGGACACATTACTCACCTGGCAGGGAATCCAGCTCCATCCAAGGCACCTTTGACAATGCCAGCTATGAAGGCCGCACAGTTGAGTTGTCCCATGTCCTTGGGTACAGAAATGTACTTTGTGACAAAGAGATCAAAGTCACTGATCATGTACTCATCTTCAGCCTGCATACATTTTCTCCAATCAGCACAGAGTGAGAGATGCCACGCTTATGCGGTTAATCTTGCTTTGATTGCATGAGGCTGCAGGACAGGCTTTGTGTCTATCTCTGCATGTCAGCATGCCAGCTTACAGTGTTGCTCTGCTCCAGCTCTCTGGCTTGCCTGCCGAACAGGCACTTCCAGAGAGATGTGTGAATGAACTTCAACATTTCCAACAGGCGGACTTCTCGCCTACTATTCCGCTCCCGGTAGGACAAAACCTCAAGCAATCTAAGGCCCACTCCATATCCCGAGTCTTCTAGCCTGACATCAGCCATCAGGAATTTTACAAAACGTGCTGTCAAGGTCATGAATACAGCCTGCTCATGCAGCTGCTTTGCATTCACCTTCTTTCCAGCTCGCCAATGTTGGACACTTGGGTCTGACAATACTGGACCAGCTCGCCAAAAAGGAAGGCAAAAGCACTCAAGCTGATCTGCAACGATAAACATCGCCCAATCGGCCGAATGTGAAAGTGCAGCGGCCCCGACGATCACGTCGTAAACTTGCTAACCTCTGATCTGCCCTTGACCAAGGGTCTGTCGGTCGCTGCTTGCTTAGGAGCAAACATGCACGGCTACGCTTTGCTTTAAGCAATGCTGCCAATGCTGTCGAGGATCACTTGTCAGGAATCATCCTCAAAGCGCAAGATACGTGCTAGGTCAGCCGCAGGCACGCATCGACCTGACGTCTTGATGCGGCGCGTGGCTGCAGCAACAATACGGAAAGCTTTTGGCAGGCTTGTTGATGGAGGTTGTTCCTGTTTACGCAGGGGCTTTCACACACCTGCCATATGGAATGCATTGTTTGACCGCAATGCTGGTTGACCGGGAAAAGGGTTTTGTGTGTGGGAAAAGGGTTTCAGGCGGCAGGCGTTTCTTGCCAGATCGTAGCACGGTCATAGTGGGTTCCCGCAATCCAACATTGACACAAGAATTGGTTGGCCAGTCACGCTTACATTTACGCAGGCCCTGTTTGACAAGCATCGCTTCCGCTGTCCGTTTCAGGGCTTACCTGGTCTTGCTCGAGTAGCAGTGCAGAATACGAGAGCAGGATCGTCTGACCGCGTCTTGGCTAACGCACCTCTCCACAGGCAGCAATGCCTCAGGGGGAGCATATTGAACTTCACAGGAAACGCCATGGTCAGAAGTTTGACCACCATGAGAGAAAACGTAAAAAGGAAGCACGTGAAGTGCACAAGCGCTCACAGTTTGCACAAAAAAGTTAGAGGACTGAAGTCCAAGATCTACACCAAAAAGCGACATGCTGAGAAGGCTAGCATGAAGAAGACAATTGCCATGCATCAAGAGCGTGACAACAAGCATAAAGCTGAGGATGGGGCCAAAGCAGGCGCAGTTCCAGCTTACCTGTTGGACCGTGAACAGGTCAGGACAATGCTGCAGAGCCACTCAGCTAGTTCCAGCATCAAGTCGTCTGGCTGTGCATGGCCTTTCAAAATGTGTTTTTGGTGGCTCACAGTGTTGTCATTTCTGTTATAGGTTGAGCGGGCCAAGGTTTTGAGCAATACAGTCAAGCAGAAACGAAAGGAAAAGGCTGGCAAATGGGAAGTGCCTTTGCCCAAGGTATTGAGCATGTCTTTAGAACCATGTCCTTAGTACCAACATGCAGCATCAAGCTGCTCATACACATGTCATGTGTACAATGAGCATGTGCTGTCAGCAGTCAAATTTGAAGTTAGTTGCTGCGCTTGATGCGGCTGGCTTTGCACTCTGCAATTTGAACTGTTTTACGACTACAGGTGCGACCTGTGGCAGAGGATGAGATGTTCAGAGTCCTAAAATCTGGCAAAAGGAAAAAGAAGAGCTGGAAACGAATGGTGACCAAGGTCACATTTGTGGGCCAGGGATTCACACGAAAGCCTCCCAAGTATGAGAGGTTCATCAGGCCATCAGGTGAACCATCACCTTTCAACATGCATCAGTTTTTGTCAGCAAGTTTCTTTTCAACTGCATGCGCAATACGTTTTGACAGGCACTCGTTGAACAGGAGCTGCCAAGATAGTGTGCAGATGTGTGATGCAAGAGCATCAATTGAGTGCAGAACTTCCTATTGTGATTAATCAACCTTGAGCTGTAGCTTGACATGTAAGAGGGAGACTATGCATGTGAAACCTAGCATTGGCTCATGTGTTGGTCCTTCATATGCAGGGCTGCGAATGAACAAAGCTCATGTGACACATCCGGAGCTGAAAACCACCTTCAACCTTGAGATCATTGGGGTCAAGTAAGCACACTCTTTTGCCCTTTTGCAGTGCAGAAACTGGCCCTGTTGTAGCTGAATGCATAACAGTTGCTGTCTGCCTTGGGGGCTGCTTGCATCCTTGCTGGTGTTGCATGTTGATGTGCAGACAGCAGGGGCAAGGCTTGCATATCAATGTTAAAGTTGTCTGGTTTTCTTTTTAGGAAGAACCCAAATGGTCAATCCTACACTTCTTTGGGGGTCATCACTAAGGGTACTGTCATTGAGGTGAACGTGAGTGAGCTGGGGCTGGTCACACCTGGAGGCAAGGTTGTGTGGGGAAAGTATGCTCAGGTCACCAACAACCCTGAGAACGATGGGTGCATCAATGCAGTCTTGCTCGTCTAGTCTGGTTCTGTCCTGTAGTGAGTTGTGTGTCATTTAGTGCTCTGTTGTACAATATGCAAGCTGGCTTTTGTGTTGGACGTCTTTACCCATTTGATGCCACTATTTAGTATGTTGTTGTGAGCTTTTTGAAGAAGCATCTCCTTAAGAAATAACATAACTGGCAAAATTACTGCTGATACGGAGTCACATCGATTGTTGATTCATCAGCACTTCCCCACGGAGGAGGACCATATGGGATTGCATCTCTTCTTGATCCAGCCAAATCCGTGCTACCGTTGTCATTCAGGTCAGCTGAGCTGTGCAATTTGGGGGCACAGTGCTGCCAAGTATCAGTGCTAGACCAGCTGCATCTACACTGACTGCGTACAACATCCATCGAAATGATCTTGAGCTGGTCAAAAATGCAAGAGACCTTTGTTACAGTAGCCAGAATGGAGTCTGGCACACACACCTGTCTGCACTTTATGTTATCAGGAGCATGACGAGGCTAATGAACGTTCTGACGCCATTAGGGCAGAGATACGAAAAACGAGAATTGCAGCATGCAACTGCTGTCATTGCACTCAGGACTAAGCATGCATAGGAAGCTGCAACAGAGGACCTTTTTGCTTCTGTCGCTCACACTGCAATAGAGTACAAGAATGTTCTATACATCCATGTTTGCATCCAGTCATTCTACTATACAGGCACTGTCATACCACCATCCATGCACTTATTTTGAGAAGCTCGTCGGTGAACAAAGTCATCAGTAGAAATTTAGAATGACTTGCTGAATGGTCTCTCTGCAAACCGGACATGTGCGATGTCCACTGCTCCACAAATCCTTAGCGCACTCCCGGCACACACATTTGTGCACGCTGCAGCAGCACGTTAAATTTGCAACATGTCAGAATTGCCTACAAGCCTGAACCTATCAGGCTACAGACAGTGTGCCATGTACACCTTTCATATTGAGCTAGGTGCATCATCACATCTATCAAACTGCAAGAGCCGTTTGTGACAATGCGACATGCAGGCATCAACAACACAACTCTTGGTTACTAGCTCACAAACACTGCTGTTGCATTTAAGTGCAGAGGGATGAAGAGTTGTGATCACGACGCAAAACAAGTTCAGTACCTACCTTGAACCATGCAGAAAGCCCGCTTGCACTGGAGCAGCCATGCAAATGACACACGAGTCATGCTCATCCTCCAGGGCCCCCCCAGGCACTGCCCCTGACTGACCCCCAGCTGAGCTGGTGTTGGACGAAGCAAAGGGCTGGGGCTGTACAAAGTGCCCTCCTGAAGGGCTGGTCTCAAACTCATTGACGCTAGCGCTGGGGGGAGGGGCTGCTGCATCTTGCCCTGTGCCCCAAGAAGGGGCAGATGCAGGCAGTGGTGGTGCTGAAACCGCATTTGACCCTGTACCAGCACCGGGCGCAAATGGATTGCCTGTGCAGCAGTGAAGCCTTGTCAGATACATGCCAGTCCTGAAGACATGCTGCAACAACCGGCAAAGTACACAACCCAACCCAAGAGTTGCCTGGCTTACAGCTGCCACAACAGCAATAGCTGTCAGCAATGCAGCTGTGAGACTAGAGCTGCAACAATGAAGAAACCAGTGGACAGTGCCTTGTCCATAGATGATCATTGTACAGGTACCCAAAACCATCCTTGCTTCCTAATGATCTTTGACTGTATCAACTGTCCACCAAGTCACAGCAATGCCAGAGTGCAGATATGGACAGAAGAACATGTGATGACTGCAGATGGTGACCTGTAGGGCTCCCAATGGCAGGGTACCGAACAGGAGCCACCCCAGAAGTAGTTGAGGGGCGCGGCGCCCCTTGTTGCGCACTCTGGCTGGCAGTGGACTGTGCTGTGTTTGTGGAGGGTTGGGGGGAGGGGTTGAAGGCGTGGCCAGCCATTCGGCGCATGGCTGCATCATCTGGGTGGTCTACCAGGTAGGCAGCCATCTCACGGTCATACTCTGCTTGCAGACGCCGAGCCACCTGCTCATCGGCACTCAGGCCTACAAGGACACCCCCGTCAGCATGCTGGTGTGTTGCAAGTGTCAGCATGAAGGGGTGTTGCAAGTGTCAGTGCGAAGGTGTATAGCAAATGTCAGCATGAACCTATGATTGCAAGTGTTCTCATGAACTTCGATTGCGAGTGTCAGCATGAACTTGTATTCCAGCCAGGGACTGTTGCACAACATGCTGCTTCTCTGCATCATGGCAGCTTTGAAGGGGAGCCTTGTGTTGAAGGCCTTGTGTTGAGATGACTTGGGTGCCTGGTATTGGTAGCTACAGACATGCGGTATAGGCAGAGGTGCTGCATGCAATGTCCAGGATGTGACGTGCAATAGTGCAGCTGGCATGTGCATGCGCTGCAAGACAAGAAGCGCATTGCTGATGATGGGTGCTGACCTGTCTGGGTGGAGGGTGGCTGGGGCTGTGGCGAGGGCTGAGCAGGGGGTCTTTGGGGTGATGCCTGATTGGCCTGACTGGGTCGTGGCCCTGCACACAAGTGCTGATTCAAAGCCAGAGCAAAACCATAAATACTTAGGCTGGCTGTACTTCCCCGGAATGCCATATCACTTACTGTGAGTGCAGCAACAAGTGTGCTGACAAGCAAGCTGCTGATGCATCGAGAGTGCTTGCAGTACCACAATATCTTTTGCAGATTGGTACACTCAAAGCTGTTTGCTGCTCTGCATTAAAAGATCTCCCCTGATGCAGGCTTGCATTGTACAATTCTCAACACAGAACAGCTGTGTACCACAGCTATCATGATGCTGACACAGGCAAGTGCAAAGCAAATGCAGTCAAGAACGCCATGAGCTCTAGCTGAAGGCTGCACAATGGACCCAAGTAGCCATGGTAAAGTGCAGCAGCACCAGGGCAGGAAAGGAAACCAAAGTGAGAGGGAACGACACTAACTTGCAGCAGCCTGGAGGGGCCCCTGGGCCTGGGGCTGTGCCAGTAGGGTGACAGCCTGAGCCCCCCTGGCGATGACAGACGCGCCAGCATTGCACAGATCTGTGAAGCGACGCATCTTGTTGACTTCTGCTGCGCTGGCATCTGTGGCCCTGAAGTGCAGGGTGTAGCCTATGGAGGGGTCTCCTGTGATGTAGCACCCACTGGGCGCCGCATGGTTACGATGCAATGCCTGCAATTGCAGAAAGCGTACTCGTTACAATTCTTTCATTACAGGCTTTCAGCGGTTATGAAACATGCAACTGCATATGCTCTGTCCCAAGGTATAGCTTCTCAATGAGTGCAGCTGGCATGACCAAAGTAGCTTGTGCCAGGTCCAGCAGCAGCTTCGTGTACATTACGCATGTAGACTGTACGATTCAGAACCAATAGTGGTTCAGGTGTTGATACTGGTATGCAGTGTGACATGGCTGTCTGCTCAGCACTTGGAGCCAAGCTACATGTCATTACAGCTAGCCCCTCAGTACCATTGATTCTGAAAACCTCTGTCAGAAACTACCAGAGCTTGCAACATGCCCATGCAACTGCTGCCAAGGCCGGTCATCAGAAATCACAGACAAGCTGGGAGGAAGCTGTCTTGGCATTTGGCTGCTTGCCCAAGAGCAAAGCAGCTTTGGCGTACACATGCAAGCTCAGGCAGCAGATTGCTCACCAAATTGCAGCCAGGGGGCCGGTCTGGGCGGTCATCTACAGGGATTGCCTTTGCACCATCCAACCATACTTTGCAGCATGGGTTCGTCATGTCTGGCCCCTGTTGCAAGCAAAGTCAAATGAGAGATGGTCACATGCATGCAATGCATGATGGATCAAAATGCTACTTTGCTGTAAAACCATCAATCATCCCTTGGCAAGGATGGCACAATAATGAACATAGACAGGAGACGCCGTAGCACAGACATCACTTGCACATACTATTGCCAAAAATGCAGTAGTTTCAAATCACATAGGTTGTACTGTTACACTATAAGTCCAAGGACATCTGCTTGAGACGTGCTGCACGCGCTAAGTGTATATGCATGAAGACGGATGACTTTTGCTTCACATGAAGACCATGGGAGACATGCTGAAGACGGATGACATTGCAGGCATGCGAAATGCGTATGTATACACACCTTGTAGATGACAAGCAGACTGCGTGTCAGCTGCTGATTGGCAGGTGCAGCAACACTGGGGAACCTGGGCATGACTACGCACCACCTGTCATTCCATTCACTGCCCAGACCCATATACCTGCATGCAACAGAGATGTATATCAGCAACTTGCCTGGGCAAAAAGTCTTGTCAGCTTTGAGCCTGGTCTGAAACAGCCTGCATGCTGACAGTCCATGATGTCTGATTCTCAGCAGTCAGTTGTTGGCAAAGCAGAAAGCATTCTCCTACAAACCTTTGGGCACCAACACCACATCTTCACTGTAATGCGGTGTAGAATGGCAAGTGCAAGTGAGTTGCAGACAGCAAATTTGCAACCATGAGACGTACTTAGTGACTTTTTGGCTGAGCCACCCAGCAAAAGCCGCACCCTGCTCCAAGCGCCTGACAATTGCAACCTGTTTGTTGTTGATGGCCACATCCACAGGTGTCAACCCTGCAGATAAAAGCTAGACTTAGCAGGTTGGGCAACCAAAAGCAAAGGTTGTGATGACCAAGAAGTTGAGCCACAGTCAGCACAAATCAATACAACTCAGAGCAAACTTTGCATTGTCAGACACATACCGCTCCCATTTTCCAAGAATGGGTTAGCGCTAGCGCGCAGCAGCATGTCAACAAGGTCTCCATGGCTGCGCAGGACTGCTTCATGCAATGCTGTGCTGCGGCCCTCTTTGCTGACATGATGGACTTGCGCACCGGCCTTCAGTAGCTGCACACCAGCAGGGGAAAAGTTGCACGTGTTTTGTCACAGTCTTGTAGACACGCTTGATGTCTGCTTTATGACATGATTGGCAGCAGCACAGGACAGCACTTGCCTCATGAGCAGCAGCTGTGTGTCCCTTAGCTGAAGCAACCATAAGCGGAGTCCATCCACACTCATCTTGGGGCTCAAGAAATTGGTACAGCTGATTACTGGGGACTTTAGTCAGGACCTCCTGCAACACAGGTCCAGCCAAGGCTTCAGCCGTGAATGTAGGGCCATACGAAAGCGCAAACAGCAGCTTCGCGTGCAGGCGCCATACGAAAGCGCAATGGGCAGCTTTGCAAGCAGCGAAACTTACGATCAATAGTTGGACATTGTTAGCACTGGCAGCCTTGTAGATTGTCTGTGGCGTCACGGGCGTGGAGTTGTTGTTCCCCATGCAGCGATCTGATCAAGGACAAGATCGCAAGTGAGGATGTCGCTGCAACAGTCAGACTCGCAGTTGCATTGACGGTGGCGTTTATTTCGGGAGTGGTCACGAAGATGTCAGATCCCAAGGAAGCGATGGTAGAATCTGGTCCAGTCAGCAAGCCTTTCGCTTTTGCCTTTTTGCTTTCAGCTTTGCCTGTAGCATCAACGCGCGATACATCGACCTGCAATGCTGGGCACGCCCTGGCAGGCAGCCTCAAATTGACAAAGAAAGATGCGGCAGCAGCAGCAGATGAAATAGCAGTGACTCCCAAGGCTCTCGCCATGGTTTCCACGTTACAGGTGCTCAAGAAGAGGATCAGCGCAGGCTCCTTCACTTCGTACAAACGCGCTCTGCCTGACTCATCATCATTTCCAGTAGCACTTGATGAGGACCCTAAGACCATTGCTGTGGTGAAGGCTTTCAAGCTGCAGTCTGCCGCAGAACTCAAGGTACACTGCTTCGTCGCAATTGTAACCATTCGCATTCCATGAAAACATCGTGTTTCATTTGGAGATCATGGCGTGCTGTGTGCAAGAGTTTGAGCTTGAATGGACTCTGAAAGGAAACTTTGAAGCCCATCCAGTGCGCACCAAACATCTGCAACTACAGGTGGTGCTCAGCGCAATGATTCTGTCGGAATGTGTATACAAACTGGTGGATGTCGGACCAGCAGATTCAGCCAAAGCGGCATCAATATTTGTAAGCCAGCTGCCTCCCGGGCTTGTCAGCCTCCAGCATATGCAGAGCGTTGCTGCATCAGTACCTCACAGGTGAAAGTCACTGTCAGAAATGCTATGTGCATAGCCTTGCATACTCTGTGCATCTAAACACCTTGTGTTTGCTGTGCTTCAGTTGGCTGTCAATCAGACTTTGCATCAAGTGCTTGCCTTCACACATGGCTTAGCTTCTGTTTGCTTGTAGGTATATGCTGGGCGATGATGGCCAGTCATTATATGTGGTGTTCATGGGCACAAAGCACATGCGAGATCTTCTGGCTGATGCCAACTTTCTGCAGGAGGCTGTCTGGAAGAGCAAGGATCCTGACAAGCAGCAAGTAATAAGTATTTCTCTTCCGCTTTGTATGGCAGTTTGTTGCATTTTCCGACATTCATCTTGTTACTACTTGCCATGTTCAAGGCATGCTTGCAATGTAAAGCACTCCTATGCAACCTGGGGATTTTGATGATGCTGAGACCTCAACAAACTCCAGCAGAATCCTTAGGCATACCTTGCAACCTTGGCTCTTCTGCAGGCCAATGCTCTTGCACACAGGGGTTTCCTAGCCAGGGCTCGGGGCATTCCAGTGGAGGCCCTGTACGCACATGCCAAGAGGCAGGGCAGACGCCTGGTCTTGTGCGGTATGTTACACCCAACTTACCACGCCTTTTATGTGCCTTGCCAGCATAATGAGGTTGGGAGACTGCATCAGTGTCCAAGCCTGCTGTGCAAGCAATGAAAGCACGATCTCAGGAGTTTACTGCCAGTTTCAGTGCAGTAGGGCTCTGTATCATCTGACCAAACAATGCACTGTACCTGTGCAATGCTAGCCTGCTTATGTTGTCCCCAGATTTGCGCAAGTGTTCCTCGGGCTTGTGCTCGTAAGACTGCCATGTCTATATTCTTTGTGTGAACACAGCTTAGGAGTCTGCTGCAGGGCACTCTTTGGGAGGAGCTGTGGCATTGCTATGCACGCTGCGTCTGCTGCAAGGCCTACCAAGGGGTGACCCTTCCCTATACTGCATCTGCTTTGGTACTCCCGCCATTGGCAATGCTGCACTGGCAGCCCTAGTGGCTGAATACGGCTGGGAAAGTCACATTCTGAACTTTATTCTGCCAGGTCAGCCTCTGTTATAGGTGCTTTGCTCCATCACCACCCATGTACAGCAGGTTTCCTTTCATGACTTGAAGTGTTGCAACTTGTGTGTGCTGGCTGCGTTTCCTTGCTTCTTGAACTCTTAACATGCAACTTGCGACACACCCATGAGTGCTCAGGTGTCATGTCTCATCCCTGGCAGCAACTTCAGAGGTTGTGAACACATGCAAGCACAGGGACTGCATTCACATGCATGCTGACATGCTGCAGCTCAATGATATGCATTGCTGACTGCTTGGCACTGTCCTACTGCTGATGCTGTTGCCTGGGCAGCCCGGTATAATACTTGGCTTCTCAAAAGTTTGACGTTCTTTCTTTCTGCTGATGCTATTGTTTGCTGTGGCAGAGGACATCATACCACGTATTCTAGCGCTCCCAGCAGTGCCTAACAAAGTGCAGCCAGCATCTCTGGAGCAGCAGCAGCAACAGGGTGCTGCCTCTGCATCAGCACAAGCCAGTCTGTCCATGCCTGCATCAGCACAAGTGCCGATGACTGTGCGCAACAGGCTGCAGAACCTGCGGGCAATCCTGATAGCAAAGACACCAAGCATGCAGCAGCTGGCCATTGCCACAGACCAGCAGGCTCAGACAGCTGATGGCAAGCCGGCAACGCAAGTGCCTTCACTTGATGAGACCCTGCAGGCTGCCAGCAGCTTGCTTTCTGGCAATTCACCTGGCCCATCTGACCGGAAGAAGTCCAGTCAGACCGATTCAGATCAAGAAAGCGGGGCCGAGCAACAGTCAAGTCGGCTGCAAGCGCTCAGGGCTGCAATAGCAGCTCGCTGGCCACCCAATCAGCAACAGCAGCCAGCATTGGGTTCGGATGCAGAGATGGAGCAGGATAGCACAGGCAAGACTGAAACGCAGTCACAACCAGCAACAAAGCCTTTGCAAGACGAAGCTGCAGCGTCAGCTGCTGATGCTGGAACTGGTGTGCCAGCTTCTCCTTCAGGCTTGTTTCACAGCTTGCGAGGCAGGCTGCAAAGACAGTCAGCCAAACAGGTTGCTATAAGCGAGGCAGAGCCCGCTGCGCCAAGCATACCTGATCATCTAGTCAATCCCCCACAAGATGGTCAGCCCAGTGTGTCTAATCCTGAAGGAACAGAGCAGATTGCTGCAGAGCAGGCAGAGTCTGGCAAGCCACTTTTCCAAGGCATACGCAGCTTCACAAGCAGGCTGCCAGGCATGAACAAGTCCCAGCCTGGTACTCTTAGCCAGGCCTTGCCACCCAACTCAGGCACTCACCCCAACTCTGATTCCAGTCCCTATTTGGCACAAGCAGCTTCTGCTGTTGAGCCTGACTCAGCACCCCAGCAGCAGCAGCAGGGGGGTTTAGACACAAAGCAGCCCTCCACACTGTGGGGCCTGAACAGGGTGCAGGGAGCATGGGAAGGTGCCAGCAGCAGAGTGAAAGCCATGAGAGCCTTGCTGCCAGCATACCCAGCATACGTGCACATTGGCAGCCACCAAATCCTGCTGCCCGCCTCTCCAGCCATGACGAAGGCTGTCAAGTCTGCACAGCAGAAAGGCTTGGCTGAGGAGCGGCAGCAGGCACTGATCATGCATCGCATGTCTGCTTATAGGGGCAGAGCCATAGCCATATGCAGGTCTGCACTCAGCCTCGCTGCTTTCAGTGTCGGCGGTAACCTGCTGTGCAGCTCATGCTTGTTGCATTGCCAAGCACTGCAATGTAGCAGCTCCATTCTGCAGCAGATGTATGTAGGAGCCCGTGCTAGGTGGGTCATGGATTGCCTTGACAGGAGCTGCAGATCTTGTGTGCTCTCTGCTTCAGGCATATGTATTCATGCTGCCTTGTAGTTGTAAGATCAGGGCACCACCCTGGTGCACATTGTTTCAAAGGCAAGTCTGCCAAAGGCACAGGTAGTTTTGCATATGCAATCTTGGCAAAGGCAAAGGCAATGTTGCACAGGCTGTCTAGTCTTGTGTGTATTGACCATCAGGCTGTGAAACATCCATGCACCAATTCACATTGAACCCATCATGGACTTTCCAGCTCTTGCTTCATGCAGGAGTGTCTTCCATTGGGAGCCCATGGAATCAGCAACACAGATCAGCTTATCAACTACTCTGTCCCCGCCTGTTACCCTCCTCCATGCCACTGTCATCATCCCCCCCTTACCCCTGCTTCCAACAAATAGCACCACTGCATCTGAGGCACCAACGCAGCCTGCTAGTCAGGCAGTCTCCGACAGGCAGTCTGTCCAGTTGTTGGTGCAGTCTGATCAGCCCCTTCAGGCTGCAGGCAAGCAGCAGCCATCTACTAGCAGCAGTCAACAGCATCAGGGCAGGTCACCTCAGCAGGAGGAAAATCAACAGCTTGTTGATCAGAATGTGGAACAGCTGCAGCAACAGCACCAGCCAGCTGCGTCTGCCAAGCGCAAGCTGCCCAGGCTGGGCTCTGGCACAGTGCAGCTAGATCCAGATACAGCTCCTCAGGAGCAGGAGGCTCCTAGGCAGACAGCAAAACACAAGTCCCCCAACAGGCAGAGGCAGAGGGAACAGCAGCTGCAGTCAGTGGACCGTCCAAAAGGCAGCTCAGGTGCAAAGCCTGACCCCAATCTTGACCCTAAGCCAGGGAGATGGTTGCCGCCAGTGGGTGTTCGCTGGCAGGGGAAGCCGAGACCCATCCCCAAGCTGTCAGTTCTCATCAGAGTGCAGGGCAGCGTGCACAGCATGCCTGCACAGGCCAAGCTGCACGTAATGGGCCACCACTGGTGCAAGGCCCAGCTGATTAGTCACACAGCCCAGCACAGCATCAGGCAGCTTCCTACGGTCCTCTCACAGCAGCTGCCCAAGCAGCTTCAGCCGCAGTCATGGCGCCAGAAGCTCTTGCCATGGCTACAACCCCAGGCTGCTCACCATCAAGCGCAAGCTCCCCAGCCTGATGTGATTCTCATACAGGCTGAGGTACCTGTCACCTTGCTGCAGACTGTGGTTCAGGAGACAGAATTGCAACGATGTTTGCTGCAGCGGCCTGCGGGACAGCAGCAGGCACCTCCAAGGGATGAAGCGGCGAAGCAGGATTTGCCCATCATGCAGCAGCAGCAGCAGCCACCGGTAATGCTGCTGAGAATAGAGACTGACTTTGTGTGCAAAGAGCAGGCGGTCCATGTCCAGCTGCCTGTTGTCTGGGTGCTCGGAGATGACACCAGGGCAAGCCAGGCTATTTGGCAGCTGTTGACATCTGCTAAGCAGCAACCAGGAGCTCGTGCACAGCAGCAAGAAGCAGACAGATCAATGGAATCTGATGGCAAGAAGACTGACTCACGCTGGCATGCAGCTCAGACTCAGCTGAGGTCTGCTTTGAGCACTAGTTGGCGTCAAAGAGGCCCTGCAGAGCAGCAGCCCCGGCCACAGCTGGTGACTGCAGTCATGGCAGGCATTCAGTATGCCCTCATCAGACCCACCAGTATGCGATATGTTGACCTGTTGTCATGTGTGTTGCTAGTGCTGTCCCGCTTGGCTGGTGATCAGCACGCTATGCTGTCTCTACAGCAAGCTGAGGCCTGGCTACAGAATCTGCCCTCTCGCATACGTGCTGCTTACCACATGCAACAGATCCAGCAGCTGCAGCAGCAGCTTCAAGAGCTAGGTTCACCAAGTGGGGTCCTAATGCTGCATAGTGGGTCTGTCGACATGCGGTCAGAAAGTGCTCTGAGCCTGATTGCAAAGCAAGCCAGCCGGATGAACATCCTGAGAATGGGTGTTTCAACAACTGATCACATGGCTTTGTATGGCATCTCGACTGATGACTGGATCAGGCTGCCGGTAGATGCAGGTGTTGATTATAGTGAACATCTACAAAGGCTGCATCAAAAGTTGCGTGGCTCATTGGCAGCCATCCTGCAGAGCCTTGGAAGGAAACACTCAAAATTGTGATGCTGATGTCACACACACGGACTGTCAAATTTGCAGCTGAGCATATACGTTTGTCTGAGTGTCTGGTGTTGCCTCATGATTGTAGCGCTTCTGCTAAAGATGTGTGCTATGGCTTTGTTTGTGCTACTATTGGTTTGCCATAGTTGGATATGACAACAGTCATTGATTAAATCAAAGGCTGGCTACAAAGTTTGTGACGTAGCTGTCGTTTTCATCATTTTTTGGAGTCGGCATAAGCACGTATACAGTCATGGACAACGATGTATAGTCAAATGCTGTCAGTATGCTGCAAGCCCTGCTATTGCATCGTTGAATCCAAACACGCCTGAACCTACGCACCTACTTTGAGCATGGTAAAGGTCTGCTGTTTCGCCGGAGTTTCGCACTGTTCGCACCTTATTTCGTCACGCGAGATTCGTCCCTGGTTTTCGCACGAGGCATTGCAACTTACAGCTCTTACTCTGCTGACATAGGTATAATGAACTTCAGCTCTCCTTTGGATTCCATTGCCTGCTGCTTGAGCTCGTGGCCGGCAGACCTATCAGCCAACGAAAATTTCCAGCTTTCAGCTGTAGCTCAGCCAGACGCGACTTGCAACAATGTTGCATCGAAACCGACTTACAATGCATTGCATACTCAGGCGTGGTCCCCGAGCCCCTGCTCACACACCATCCCTCGCGATCACGCTTCAGAGTTTACTTTAAACTTACAGCTCAGCTCTATGAGATGGCTTGCCCATAACGCCGAACACCGGCTGGAAAAGCTGTTGGCGGAGCATGTCGAAATGGCTTACCCACACTATAGCTTCGCATACGACCATACTCCCAGTCACAATAGCAACCATAGGCCAGATGTGCTTTATCAAGGAAAACAGTAGGAATCGAAAGACAGTAGTTTGGCATGAGACTGATGAGTGGGAGCACTCAGACAGACCTGCGGGCTCGGAAGTGCTGCGGGAAAAGGGGTTGCTGCTTGAGCTCAATACTGGAAACTGTCAGATCCACCTCAACCGCTGCAGTCCCTATGAAGGTCGCAAAACCACTGGTTCTGAGTTTTGGAACAAGCAGTACACAGTCAGCTCCGTCCTCTCCTCATTTCGGCTGATACTGGACATACTGGATCACAGCCCAACTATGGCGCCTAGTGAGACTGTGACACTGAATCACAACAGCAAAATGTTTATTTACTATATCAACTACTCAAGGGCACGTATCAACAGCCTGAAACTTGTGCGCAGCCAGCTTCGTGAACAGCATCCTGCATGTCCCAGCCATGCAGAGCTGCCACAGCATGCGCCTCAGACAGATGCTCAGTCAAGCACAAGGCAAGCACAACATGGTGTTGGCCCCTTCACAGGTCACTATGGAGCTCAGAGCCAGCTGGCTGAAACTGCTGGTCAGTCACAACAGCAACAGCAACCCTCACAGGGCGCTCATACTGGCACAGCATCTGCACAGACAGGGACCAGCTCTGAGCAAAGAGCTGTTGAGGCTACCAAGGCTGTGCCAACCCCTGTAGCTGATCCAGTAGGAGGTATTAGCCATAGACCCTTGGACATAGGCAAAACTAAGCCAGTCAAAGCTGCCACGGCTGCAAAAATCTCAGCGAAGCCTTCAAAATTGCCACGCTCCCCTGCTCAAAATCAGCAGGGCTTTGTTGTGAGCTTGAGGCAGGCAGGGTAAGTGGCTGGGTGCCCCAGCAAGTGCTGCCTGCTGACATGTTGCGCTACAAGTTGACTACCATTGTCATGTGTCATCAGCATGCAAGCCATGTTGCTCCCCTCAGCTTTCAAGCCTTGTCTGCTATCTCATTATGTGATTCTGGATGTCCCTTGGTTTGTGATGTAGAGCTCCAGGCAGTGGCAAGCTGTTTAAGCTGAGAGGCCTGCTTGATTATGCAGCAGATTTTAATACGCAATTGTGCGTGTATGTCAAGATTGGCTGCATATTTTGTCAAAGACAGACTAGTTTGGTGTGCAGGAGTGGTCAGGGCTCAGAGGGTCACGTGCAGCTACAATCTGGGACAGCAGTACAGACTACTTCTGGCAGCCCAATCAATGCTCCTCAAGTGGCTCAGCAAGGTGTGACCAGGTGGGACAAGCTGAATGACACAACTCAGAAATGTGTTGTTGCATTCGTCCAGCACTTGTTGAGCGTTTGCTGGGTTCTGTCAGCTTGCAGCTCTTTTGCTCATGTACATGTTGCTGCATGCATGTTTGGTCATTGTGTAAACTGGCGCACTGACTTTGGACTTCCAATGTTACTGCAGGCAGCTGGACCTCCCCCGCACAAGCAGTGCAGCTGACAATGGGTCTGTGGTAGGTTGACATGGAGTATGTGGCATGACAATGCAAAGTGACACATGCATGCTGCTTGCACCTTTTCACTTGCATTGCACTAATTCTGCTGGCTGTTTGCAGCATGCATACCGTTCATCAGGGACCATACACATCTGAATGACTTGTTGAATACAGATCAAGCGGGTGTGCCCATGCTGTCCTTGTTCTGGTGACTTTTACAACAAGGATGGTGGCAAGCAGTTCAGGGCCTTCCGTGTCGACCACAAGCTGACCATTGAGCTGTGCATGAGAGACTCATGTGTCATAGGCAAAGACAGGATTGAATTCTGTGCCCGGTGCTTGACGCAATATGCAGAATTGAGGAAGGAGAACGAGGTGTGTTGTGCTGCCATCAATGCCTTCAGCTTGCCCTGAAGCAAAAGGTCATGAGCAATGCCTTGCTAAAACTCATTGTGTTCATGTAGAAGCTTGGCAGCGACAAGCGTCCGGGTAAACAGTTGCTGAACGATGTTTTGGCAACGCATGCAAACACAAGGTTTTTGGAGAAGTACAAGGTGAGCTGCAAATGTATCTGTTGAAATGCTCGGATGTGTCTACAGCAGCCAGAGGAAGCCAGGAAACAATGGCATGACTTGATTTTTTGCAGAACTGACATGCTCATGAGTCCCCCAGCACGCTTCAACTTGCCTGTGTTGTGTGTTATGCATCAAATCTATTCACCAGCAAAGAGTTGTATCACCTGCAAAAAGTGCTCCTGGTGTAGAGGTCCGGCAAAATGATATGACGAGCTGCTCTACTTGCAGGGGCAAGATCTGTATGATGTCAACCATCCTCGGAAGCCATCGGTGCGTTCAGGTAAGTTCCCGCTGGTACTGATGTCTGCGCTTCTTACCGCTCAAGAACATCTTGCATGGACAGAATCAAGCAACAGCAAGACAAATTGCAGGTGTGACTGATGCGGCTCAGCAAATTCCAACCGCACAGCCTATAGGCAATCAGCTTGGTACCTCTACAGCGTCGCCAGCTGCCAATGTGAAGGTCAATCAGGAGAGCAGTGTCAGCAGTGAAGGCCATGCAGCACAGCAACAGAGCAGTCAGAGATCCAGGAAGCAAGGCGTATACCCAGGCTTGAGCCCTGCAGCCCCTGCAAACGCTGCCAGCATTGCAGCAATGGGGAAGACAGCTGACAACAGCCAGAGTCAGGGTTCTAGCAGCAGCGCAAGCAAGAGATTGTACATGGATGCAGCTGCAGTGCCAGGTAGCACGTCTGCTATGCCCAGCACAGGTGTCGGGTAAGCTAGCCATCTTTGAGCTTGAGCAGGTTTGCCAGGCTTTGAATGCTCATACATGATGGTTGGTTGAGATATGCTGTGCTGCCTATGATCTGTCAATATCCGTTCTGGTGCATACCAGCTCTTTGTGAATGACTGGCGTGGATGTGCATCAGTTGCTATCATGGACCAAGTGCAACTGTTTCAGCGCAGAGACTAACAACTGGAATTGCACAATTTGCAGGCATGTAGCTGATGGCAGAGTAGATGGAGCTGTCCCCAACGACACATTTGAGGTAAACATTGGAGCTTTTGGAGGGTGGCACATGCTCACTCTTCGTTGACTTGCTTTGCTTGCTTGCCTGCAAAAGCTGATGAGGGCATTGTTCTTTGTCTCTGCTTGTTGTCCTCCCAACTCACACTGCAAGTGCTTTTTTTCTCCCACTTTGTGATGCCTAATTTCTACACCTAAGAGCTAAAGCAAAATTGCGTTTCTGAGGCATGGCAGCTTGCGCAATCTGCATTAAGCTGTACCTGAGCAGAGTTGTAAGTGATGCACACGACATCATGTATCATGCCCGTACAATCTGCAGGCCACTGGTTGTTGCCCCTGCTGTGGACAGGAAATGCAGTATTTGAACAAGCAGGGCATAAGGAAGTTTGTTGGCAATGTTGTGGGCAACGACCAGAAGGTGTATATCTGTGGTACATGTCAGCGCAAAGACAGCAGGAAGGCGCCTTTTGTGGCAGCATGTAAAGCATTGTACACCTCAACACATCAGCAGCTGTTGCAGGTATGCAGACAATTTGGCAAACTGTGTACCATGTGATGGCTGAGGCGCAAGCGGCGTCTGCCTTCGCCAAGTTGTGCATCGCAATATGCATGATGGAGACTTTGCCGGTACTTCTGCCATACTGCATGTTGCGTTCAGCTGTGTCCCACATCAATGGCTTCATACTGCACAAGGTGACTTATGGTCAGCAAGGGGGAAAGTCTTCACAAGTAACTATGCTCATGCTGTAGAGTGGTGAGTCAGACAGCCCAGCCCTCCGTGAGCGTGTCCTTGAGGCCGTGCTCCAACAATGTCCAGCTGTATCATACACGTTTCAGCAAGCTCAGCCAGTGAGTAATCTGTTGCCCTTCTTTCTGCCTGTGCACAAAGACTGCAAACGACGTTTATCAATGCTGTTTTCTTGCCATTGTTCGACAGCTTCTGGGAGACAGTGCTGGGAGTGTGCAATGCCTAGCGGCAGAATGGGCTTGCCATGCCTATGCTTGAGTACTTCTGAAGACCACTATGTGCACATGAGATACACTCATGTCCTTGTTGCTTACGCACTGTCCCTTCAACCCTTCTCCCAAGAGTTTGCAGGGTTTTATTGGTCTGGCAACTTTGCATGCTCTGAGCAGCATGTTGCAACACTTGCTGAATTGACCATTCATACCCATATCTGGCTGCAGGCCCAGAAAAGGTCAAAGATGAACGACTTCACCAAGCAGGACAGGTTTGGAGCATAAATGCAAGCAAGCGGTTGGAGTTGCAGATCCTTGGGTTCACTGCTAGATTTGATGCTACTTGTCCAAGGTGTCTATGGCTCTTGCTGAGCAGTAGCAACACCAGTTTCAGCAAGGCTTGGCACACTGTGTACACATGTACAGCCCAAATGCACACAAACAAATAAGGCTGTTCACTGCCACCAATGACAAACTGAATGATGATGATGTGTAAGTTTGCAATTGATCATGAGCCCAGGCATACCCTGGGGTGTGTCGTTGACTCAACAGAGCTCCTGCAATTCTATTCCCAGAAGTAAAATAACCACTTTCTTGGAACACCAGACCAGCTACAAAGAACATATCTGCCTTGTAAATTTATTACACACGAAGTCTTGCTGCCACTGTTTCACAGTTTGCCTGATCCTTGGCAGCTGAGCCACAGCAGCTCAGATCGTCCATCTCAAATTTGAATGATCAATTTGCTCTTGCAGCATTCTACAGCTGCCAGCAGCAACAACAGGTTAAATGTCACACAGCATATCAATCAATCAATCAATTACAGTTCTTGTCTTTAGGACTCATCAGGGGAGTCAATAGACAGCAACTGGGAAAACAATATACACGGTATTGTCAGACACGTGCAGTGCCCTCCAGAACAACCGGCAGCCGATTGCGATGAATGACAGTCAAATCACTCATCAACTCGGATCAAGCTCTCACATGAATAGATTTGGTTTCGGAGCAGCTGCTCATTTCGCTTTGTGCAAGCTGAGACAGCAATATCGAAGGGAAGATCACTTGTAACCGTCTGCTAGGCTTTTTGAGCAACTTGGGTTTGGCGTTGCACAGCGTCGATAACGTACGGCTGGCGTTGAAGCAGATGCACTGCAGAGCTACAGGCTGAGTGCCCTCCTCTGCACACTTTGTCAGAACAGGGCTCCTGCTAAATGTGGTGCATAAACTCAGTGCAAAATCAACAGCGCTTGCGGATCAATTTGCGACAGTGTAAGCGTTCAGACGCAAACGCCGCATGGTGAAAGCTGAAGTCGCTATTTTCGCTCGACTACCAGTAGCGGGGAAGGTCAAGACACGACTTGCCGCCGGTGTTGGCTTCGAGAAGGCTGCAACCTTTTACAAGGCTTGCGCAGAGCATATATTCGTAGAAACCTCCAGGTGACCCAGACGATCAACTTCGGTGAACTGCTGCCACAAAACCCGTCAAAACACAACTGCTGCTCCAGATGTACAACTGCCCAGGCCAAGGTGCACTGCTCTATGGCCAGTGATCTGCCTGGAGTCAGGGACTGGGTTGCGGCAGCTGGGTTGGTAAGCTTTCCCATGTCAGCACAGTTTGTTGGCTGTCAAGGGCCTGAAAGCCAAACAGATGGGGGTTTGCTGCAGAGACTCCTGTGCACTTGTCAGGTTGCACGTCCAGATCTGGGAGTGCGCATGCATGCATCCTTGGAATCAGCCTTAGAACAGCATCACATCAGTAAGGTTGTCACCTGCTAGCCTTTTACCATTCACCACAACAGCTTCATGTGTCTTAGTCTGATTCAAGTATACACAGCTAGGTCCCAAAAGTGTGCACTGTTCCACACAAGTAAACTTGGCAAATGATCAAGCATTCCATTGGCTTCTGTGACAAATGCTGCAACATCTGCTCGTAGAATCAACCATTGTGATCTGGCTCAAGCACAGAAGGGTCACATATGTGTCATGCAGGCTCTTGTCATTGGCACTGACATACCAGATATCTCAGCCAGCGTTGTTGATAGAGCAGTCGCTGCTTTAGACTCACACCAGGTGCTTTCCAGCTACAGGCATGCTCTCAACACCATAATGTTGAGCTCATGATACATGCATTCATGCTGGCTCACTACCATGCATGACATAAATTGGATTGCAATTCCTCACAATAGTTTGGCTGCTTCAGCTGGTGCTTGGACCAGCATTTGATGGAGGCTACTACCTATTAGGCACCACCTGTGCAGCATTGCAGTTGTTTGAGGTATGGTACACCTGGCCAAGACTGTATGTCTGCTTGCAAGCAAGAGATGCTTGGCAGAAAGTAACAGCAGTTTTCAGATGTGCTGCTGAGGACACAGGCGTTGTAGGGCATTGAGTGGAGCAGCGACAAGGTGTTACAACAGACGTTGCAACAAGCCAAAGTGTTGCAGCTAGATGTGGCTCCTCTGGACACGTTGCCAACACTTCAAGATATTGACACTCTGCAGGTATTGCATTCACTAATGCATGCATTCTACATGAATTGATCGCCGACTGGTGTCTTCAATGTTCACCAACACCAAATGAATAGCCTCGCGCTTTGAAACCTTTCAAGATATCAATACTCTGCAGGTATTGCCTTTGCTAAACCATGCATTGTACATGCAAGGGTGCCCACTTCTGTGTGTCAATGCTTACTGACACCATGTGAATAGTCTGGCATGCAGACGGCTGATAATGTCCCTGTTTCTGCTTCTAACACGACTTTTCACATATGCAGGATCTTGAGAGGTGGCGCAGCCAGTCACCGCCTGGTCATCCAATCGAAGATGTTGTTGATACAGTTTTGAAAGCATCAGCCTCTGACAGCCGTTGATGACCAGAAAGCTGATAAGCAAGTCAAGTACTCATTGCGTCGGGCGTGTTACAAGCTGTTGCAAATGCTGCTTGCTAGACATAATTGTTGAGCAACTGCAATGATTGCATCATGCCATGGTTGCTGATGGAAACAATACTATGTAGTACAGCTATAATGCAGAGCTGTATTGTTTCCGTCGCAGTGTCAATGATACACATCAGCAACTTTTGTGTAACAAAGCATCACAAGCACCTAATTGCCAGGCAGATCATCAGTGCCTGGCTGAAATGCACTGAAACAATATATTTATTTGGATCGAGTGCTGCCTGATAGGGCATTTGAGTTCGCCCGTTTCAAGCCTTGTCTAGAAACAGTGTACAGCATATACGTACCCTACTAGTCTTGGTACCCATTCTTGAACCACGACATGCTGTTCAGCTGCAGTATATGCAGACAGACGTCAGGCAATTTCACACGATTGAGGCGCTGTGACATGAAGCAGTTGTCGACACTTGACGTCATAGGTTGCATCTGCTACAATTTAATTTCTGGCTGGTTGCATTCAGGGCTCTGATCTGACTCAACAAAGCGCAACAAGATCTTTGTGCCCTTGCCAGCGCTCATAGCATGGTCCAAGGCCTCACCGAACTCTGCTGGAAAGCTGTACCTGCAGCACACACACACCTCACATCAAAAATCTGCTTCATCAGCACAAAAGAGTGCGCTTGAGAAGACTGTTTGCACAAGCCTCGATAAAGAGAATGGTCATCTGCAGAGGTAACTTCTCGAACAGTTTCTGCACATCAGTCACCAGCAAACTGGGCAGTTGCAGCTAACAGAAGTTCAATCACAGCGCATCAGACTCACTCAGTGTATGCCACTTTCAGCTTGTTAGCCATGACTAACTTTCCAAGAGCGTCCAGCATTTTTGGTAGCTGCTTGCTGTTTCTCAAAATCCATTTGCGCAGATTGAACCCCTTCACCTGTAGGTGCAAATGCAGACATGAGCAAGCAATTGAATGTCATGGCATGTTTGGCTACATGAGGAATCGAATCAGCTCATGCAGCAATTAACAGCATCAAATAACTAGATGCTGCATGCCAAGTTGAATCGACATGATGTGTAGAGTGCTGCTCAAGATAAGGCAAATGCTTGACATGAGGTGCAGGTCAGTGGGCTGCTCATGCCAAGGCAAGCTGCACCTGTAAATCCTTGAAGACCCAAGACTGCCAAGGCCAGGAAGGGGGCTTACCCCCCATGCACCCATAGATCACCAGCTGACCCCCCTGTACCAAGTCAATTTGAAGCTTGCCAACAGTGGCACAGTCATGTGACACGACAACTGCTTCTCTGCCCAACAGCCCTGCTTGCAATGCTTTATTGCACTATCTTGTTCCAACCTTGATGACTGCCGATGTGTGCAAGGCGTTGTTGCACAATCTTTGATTGAGAATGTGTCGAAGGTGTGGCATGCTACATGCATTGACCGCATGCACAGTCAAATCACAAGACTGTAAAATAAACCATTGTGTGTTATCATTCATGTCAGTAGAGCCTTCCTGAGCCCTCCTGATACTATCCACACACGCTGCTGGTTCAAATCGTATGTTCTGCTGCATCAAAGCTATAGACTGTCTTGCCAGTGACTGCCGTAGCCTGTCAACATTTCCAATTACGCACAGTGCCCAGCTGAGTGCCTCTTGGTTGTACTTTACTGTAAGGCCGCAGGTCACAGGCTGTTACGGTGCCTCTGCAAATTTGCTGCACAGGTTTTGCTGCTGCACAGCTGCTGATCTCTCTGAAGTTTTGCATGCCGCACAATATACCGCTTTGATCGCACTGCCATCAATGCTGAGAGTTGCTGACCCCAAGTCTGGATTGGGGGTCTGGATCAACAGCCCATCCAGCTGCTGTGTACTAAAAAGGCTGCAAAAGTTCCTTATCTGGCTGGTACAAGGCAGATTGCAACCAACCACTGAATCTGACTGCAAGGCTCTCACAATGCTGCTGCAGAGCTGGCATGACTCGGCATTGATCAGTAACATTGCATACCCACAGAGGGACAGCAGCAGAGGGCTGCAAGGCTGCAGGATTCATCAAATGTCTGCCCAGTATCTGACTGTTGCAGCAATGATAGGTTTTCCCACCCTCCTGTCCAGACCTATCACTTAAATGGCTGAAAGATCTGGGGAGCTTGGGCCCAACTTGTGATCATCTCAAGCTACTCTACATGGGGTTGTCTGACAGCGTCATTGTTTCTGTTCTGTACATGACTGTTGCAAGGCTGTTGTCAAGTCAGTGATGTCACATGGTCTGCTGCAGCTCCGTTTCAAAGGCTAACTATCAGCTGTCACAACTGCAACCTGCTACAATTCTGTCACAGGCATAATCACAGGCTGATACAAGTTTACTGCAAGGCTATCTCGTGGCTGATGCAGACTTCGCAAGGTCATGAATTAGCTGACCTGGGCAAGGGCATCACTGAGCCGGAGGGCAGAAGCCCCACCCACACAGTCCAGCCCCAGCTTTGGTTTGGCAAAGAACTTCACCTTCTCCAATTCCACCTGAATCAATTCCAAACTTGTCCTGACAACTGTACTGTCAAAATTTCAATCAAATATATAGCTATAAATGCATCGATGAGAATCCTCGTAATATGTGCATACATTTATGAGAAACTCAAGAACCACATGACTTTGGCCTGTTATCTCATAGCATAGAATGTTTGGAGCAAAATGAGTGATTAGTCAACAATTTGCTATGCATGTGTGCGGCTGATCCAGATTGCAGAACAAAAAAATCCAAACATGAGATATTGCAAGATTTCAACACCTTGAGGGAGCCTGAGTCTTGGATCACATGGGAAGCTCCCAAGGCTTTCAGTCTGTCCGCAAGCTGTGTGAAGCCCTCCAGGGGCTGCTCGCACTCACGCACCACAGCCACACAGCGCAGTTGCAGCAGGTGACACAGCTGGATGATGACTTGACCCACTGTGCTGTTGGCAGCATTCAGGATCACGCAGTCTCCTGGCTGCACCAAGGCAAGAAATCATCCAGTTAGTTGCAGAGTGGTTGCAGATCGGGTACAAGTCACAGAATGTGAGCAACGGCAGAGCTGGCATATTTGGCAGAGGTGTATGTGTGGGAAGGCAGCGTGATGGGGGACCAAGTTGGCGGCTGTTTCTAATAGCAGGTTGGAAGGATATGACTGACAGTTTTGTAAGTCATAGGTGTAATGTGCAGCGTTTTGTGCACAAATTCCATCAGCTGAGCTGTTGCCACCCCATAGCAAGTGCACGCATGTTGCTCATAGTTGTATCACATGAACCACCCATGATCATGGCAAACAGTAAGCAACAGGTCTCTGACAGGCAAGGCAAGGGTGTCAAGTCAGATCTTACACTTTCTGAGACACAGGTGCATCACAAAGAGAGGAGAAGATGTGCAGTCAAGGCACACCTTGAGATTGCCATGGTCTTCTAGTAAGCGGTAGGCCAGACACAGTTCCCTGAAGACAGCTGCGTGCTCCATGGGCAGCGTCTCTTTGGGCAGCTTCAGCAGATCAGCTTCTTTCCAGACTGCCAGAGTGCGCCAGGATCCCAAGTGGGTCACTGCTGGGACTACCCAGTCCCCTTGTGCCAGCCCCTTCACCCCATCCCCTACCTGTACAATCCCAGAAAATTCCTCCTGATGGGGTGTCAGCAAATGTGACAGACTCAACAAGTGCTGCCATTCAGGCACCAGCTGTGTCCCTGACAACTGGCAACTGCCAAATCAAGATGTCACACCTGGTGATAACAACACAACAGCTTCCAGATACCAAATTTATCCTGGATAGTCACTGCTCCAGCTGGACTACTTGCATGCCATACTCATTTGGCCATATCTTCAGGCGTACAGCACCTTAGCAAGCTGGTGATGGCCTTTGTGAAACATCAGCCACATTCCTTGATGACAGATAGCAATGGCAATGTCATGTGGAACCAGCGCTGAATCACCTTTGTCACCACTCCTACACCATCATGCCCAGCAACAAAAGGCACAGCACTTTGTTTGTCACCATATACACCTCCAGTGCGAGCTGTGTACAGGTCAGCTGGGTTGATTGGGGCAAGCTGTAGGGTGACCAGAACCTCTCCCCATTCTAAAGCAGCAGGAAGTGGCTCTGAGACAAGTTCTAGTGACTCCTTCGCTGGGCCTGCTTTGATGCACTTCACCTACAGCATACACACAGATGCCAGTTGATGTGGCTGACACACCAACTGGCATGGAACCTGCCGAGATGCTTTGTAGCAGCGAAGAACATAGCCTGCTGTGCCTTGTGCTGCAAAGTAAGAATATGGCAAATGGTACATGGCATATGGCTTGCATCAACCATGTGTAACCTTTGTGAGCCTGCATTGCTGCTGCTGTTATGCTGCATCGCACCAGGTTTGCACCCGAAGTTGTTGATGCACACTGGACAATGTAGATGGCCATCTTACCTGGTACGACTCTGAATTGGGCAGAGCTATGCTGGTGTATGAACCTTTGACTATGCCATACTTGTCAGCTATGGTGTCTGCAGTGAAAACAGAGCCAGCAGTATCACCTCTTGCACGCATCCAAGCCTGCAGCGAAGTCAGCATATGCTGTCAGCACCTTGTGGTGATCTGCGCGCACTCCTGTCAGCACTACAGGTCAAGCGTAATGGAGCGCTTTGGCAACATGTAAGCATGCAAGTCAGAGGCACGAGTAATGCTGTCAAACAAAGTGCCTTGAGCAGTCTCAGAGGCTTGCTTACATCAAAGCCAGCTGTATGGCTCTGTTCTATGGGTGATTGCCGGACAGTTATCTGTTCAGATAAGGTTGCGTTGGCCATTGTGGATGGTACAATGCCTGCATCCCTGAAGTTGCCTGTAACCCATGCACCAAGTGGCTTGTGAATGATGTCTTTGAATGTGTGAAGAGATTTGCTGACAAATGCAAGGCAATCTTGCACAGGGTGAGTGTTGCCAGAACATTGGCAACTTTGGCAGCAACAAGCATCATTACCTTGTCCAAAGCTTTGCCTAAGCTGCTCCTCAACAGATAGCTGTATCTTTCCTGTTTTATCATAGGTGTCTTTCTGCAAGTGTCACAAGGCGTTCAACACAATGCACAACCTATCGCCCCAGACATACCCTGTGGAGGTGATAGAGACTGTAAACCAACAAGGCATTGGGTTGCTGGCGTTATGCGTTACTTTTTCGGCCGACGACAAGACTTCGTAGGCAGTCCTGATGAGATCGAACCGCGCTGCATCGCCGCCTTTATCTGGATGACTCTTGGTCAACAGGTTTCTGTATGCTCGTCGGACCTGGTAGGCACAAGCGGTGAGACGAAGATGTCAAGATCAGTGTTGGTGACTTGGCGCACCGAAGACAACGATGATATGACTGTGCGAGCAAACATTTGGTTACTCGCCTCAACGTCAGTGGCGCTCTTCGACACGCCGAGAACCTCATACAGGGAACCCTGCGCCATAGCAGGTCGTGCTGATGACTTGCTCAAGATCCGCTGGTAACGTTGAGCAGACTTAGAAATCGCTTATGTCTGCACGCCAAGGGATGATTTATGTCGCCACCTTACAGCCAATGCACCACAGACGTACGAATGCAAGAGCAAAAAAGGGAGTCAAGATCGAGGCAGTAGTCCAGACGCAGGGCGTGAAGCCTTGCGTCGACGTCGCCCGTGAACGCGTGATGCAATGCGATTTCGATTCGAGCAGGACGTAGTATTGGGAGCCCTGGCAGCTTCCATTGCGCAAGCTCACAAGAGTGCATTGTCGCAATCGGGATAGAGACGGTCCTCATTGTGCAGACAAAGTGACAGCCCAAGTGTTGCCTACCCGCACACGTACAGGCTGAAGTCAGACAAAGGTTGACCGCGAGGTTTTCCGTCCAGGCTTTGTCGCGTACGAATCTGCGCAGCCGCAGCAAGTCGGTCTGTAGCCCAGCCCGTTGTACTCCACACAACATCGGTCGAGTCCCTTTCGACTGCCGTCATCGTGGCAGTAAAGCTGCATGTCACGCGTAGATCGACATAACCTTTAGGCCGCTCAGCAGCTGTCGGGCACCGCTTTCACGACAAATGCGGCTCGCAGCTGTAAGCATAGCCTGGGGTGAGATCGCGACATGAGACGAATGGCGCTAGGACTCAAGAGTAGAAATGAAGCTGGCCTGGGGAGAAATCTGTCCGACGCAAGCACCTCAAGCTCTTCTCCTACCGGTATGTTGTATGGGAGCGTTGTCTTCAAGCTGAGTCCGAACAGCTGCACGTAACACGGCAACATGCCATCGCAGGTGGGCCGGACGTGCCTGAGGAGGTAGCTCCAGGAACTCCAGTAAGTCAAGGAATTGTTTTGCTCCTTGCCAGCTGTGCAAGCAGCGTTGAGTTGTTACACAGCAAACAATTTGTCAGCAAGCCATACATGCTCATGTCTCCTGCAGACCAGCCATCACATGCATTTGCACAAGTTGACTGTCTTGAAATCAAGTCAAGCTTCATTGCTGTCAAGCGCAACATTGCTCAGCAGCTTGCTTTTAAATCATTCACACAATGCATCATGTGCACATTGTAAATCTCCTGTCCTCACATTCAGACTGGCACCCCTGGACGTCAACCTCACCCCCTACGCAAGGTCTCCTTGTTAGGCGGCTCCAAGAAACAGCCGTTCTCAAAGGAGGATCAAGACTCCACCTCTGCAAGAACTGCCAGCCATGCAGAAGCCTCATCAGGCCAGACAGCCAATCTGATCGGCTCAGCAACAGAAAATGAAGCATGCTTCAACACGGTCAACTTCATCCTTGGTGCTGGAGTTCTTGGCTACCCATTCTGTTACAAGGCCTGCGGTCTGGTTCTGACAACACTCCTCATATTGATATGCCTAATAGCAGCGCAGCTGTCCATGCGACTCTTGCTGATGTCCAGCCAACTGTCAGGCAAGAGGACATATGAAGAGCTGGCCAGGCTCTGCTTTGGCAGACCAGGGCAGCGAGTCATGGGGACATGTGTCTTCATGCTCAATCTGGGAGCACTGGTCGCATACGTCAATATCTTGGCTGATGTTCTGTCCTCTGTGGCCGGTTCAATCATTCCTCCTGGGGCTGAGCCATCTCGTAACATCATCATGACAGGTGAGCAGACAGCCAAATGATGAGCGCTTGCACTATGCATAGTGCTTGGCCTTCAGGCTTGCTGCCTCTTTCAGCCTTGACTGGTCCTGTGGCCCTACTAGAAAGCATGCAAAGAATTGCTGCTGCAGTGTCATTAGCAAAGGCATTGGAACTTCAATTTCTGCACTGCACCCTCTGAGTGGTTGCCATAACGACTGCTTCACAGCAACTGTCTAAAGCATGCAGGTTCCTCACATACTGTGTCCCTGCCAAAAAGCCCAGAGGATCTCTGTGTCAACTGCTCTTCTCAAAACGCACCTGAGCTGCTTTGCTGCATGGCTGCAGGAATTACTCTGTTTGGGGCCCTTCCAGTGGCGCTGCTGGTCAAAAGTCCTGGTGTGCTTGCTCTGGTGTCTCAAGTCAGCGTCGCCTTCATCTTCTTTTTCGCAGCAGTGGTTGCTGTCCTGTCCTTGTCTCCTAGCCAACACAAAGGTAACGCTCAATCACACCTTTTATAATCGAGGTGCTACAAGTCAGCACTGTGAGGCAGCATTGCTTCAGTCAGTCCTTCATCCATCCACTCATCCATTTATTCATCCATCCCTCCACTCGTTCAACCATCCATTCATTGCTCAACTATATACATAGTATTATCTAAGGTCAGGTACATTCAGCTGCAAGGCAGTGAGCTTCAGTAACATATGTGCAAGTCATGTATCAGCATATCAGCAGTGTGGATCAGCCGCATCCTTCAGACAGGTTAAGCCAGTATGCACAGCACATGCTGTGCTGGTATGCAAGAGCCTACAGTGCTGGGCAGTGCAGAATCATACATTCCTGTATGCTGATCTGCCCCTGGGATGCACGTTCAAATTCGAATCAAAAGATAGCAGCGTTTCAGCTATATATGCTCACATATTTGAAATTCCTATCGTTAAATGATGCGCACTGCAGACATATCAGGAGGTCTCATCAACTTTGTGGCCCGTCACATGATGTCACAGTTTACAATGGCATTACTACAGTATGTGTATCGTTGGAACGGTGTTGATGCGGCTATGATGTGCTGATGGCCCTGACTGTGCAGGTCCTCTGTTGTATTGGCGCCCTGCCGGTGTTCTGCTTGCCTTCCCAGTGGTCGCTTACGGCTTCACCACTCACCACTTCATCTTTGTCATCTACTCCTCCCTCAAGAATCCCAGTGTGAAGCGCATGACGCTGGTGGCTCAGAAGGTGACCTTGCCATGACACATGCATCCCATGTGGACAATGACACATGCATCCCATGTGGACAATGACACATGCATCCCATGTGGACAATGACACATGCATCCCATGTGAGCAATGACACATGCATCCCATGTGAATATTGACTGAAAAGCGCATGCCAGGGTGCAGTGCCTGGGCAAGATGCACAGACAGACTAGCACCAGCTGCAAGACGCATGCACTATGCAGTTGCACTGCTGTCATGCATTGTGATGTTCTGCACCTTCTGAAGTGGCATGCTGTCATCTGTACACTTGTGAGGCACCAAGGCCTCATATGGGCTGTCATGAATCATGAGATATTGTTTGCTGTGCTCACAATGACATTCACTTTTCTGACAACACTCACTGTGTGATGGGCATTGCAGGCAATGTTCCTGTGCACCCTTGTGTACATCACAGTCGGCGTATGTGGCTATACCGCCTTCAAAGACAGGTTTACTTCTGACAGTCAGTGCAAGTGTACACATCAGCTGCAGCATGTGCCTCTGCGTCTGCTGGCTTACATACAGCAGTCTTGTCTGACTTTGCATGTTCTGGCTGGCCACTATAACAAGCACAGTGATATCTCCCTGTGATATTTTCCTGTGTCATTCACATAGTCTGTAGGTCTGCATGTGCCACTTGAGATTGCTGATTGCTAAATTTGCTCTCCTGCTGCAACGCTGGCACGTCTGCATGGAGTTCATTACAACAAAGCAAGCGTTGTGGTCAAGCCAGAGCAGGTGTATGCTCTGTACTCTTTCCCTCAACTCAGTTGACCAACTTGAGATTGACGTGCTGTTGTTGTACAGGACGGCAGGCGATGTATTGCGTAACTTCGGTGCTCGAGGAGTGACAGGCATCAGAGGTGCCTACGAGCGCCTCATCAAAGTAGGCTATGGCCTTTCGATTCTAGGCACAGTGCCTTTGGTCGTGCTGCCTTTCCAAGACTCCCTAGGGCCCTTGCTGGCAGCCTGGATGCAGCCCTGGTCAAAGTCTGCTGACAAGAAGGAAGGTGTGGATGACAGTGTGGGCAAAAGGACCCATCTGCAGGAGCAGTTCATTACCACTGCAGTCTTAGGTTAGTGCTCAAACTTGTGCACGGCACGTCGCAAGCATCTGCACACAACACAATTTTACCAAAAGACATGTGACAATTGACGCTGCTGCGGCCATGACATGCCAAATGCAATCAGCAATGCAATGAGCAGCGCAAAGAGCAATGCAATGAGCAGTGTCATCTAGCAGTCATGCATGGCTTATGCCAACAGCTTGTAACAGACTGGCATGATACAGTCATTTCGAGGTATTGTGATGGTATTGTTACAGAGCTCCACAAACTCCCCCCCTCATCACTTGCTATGCTGTCTCAAGACTGGTATACAGAACACCATCAGGCTGTTCATGACAGCAGCCAGACAGACAAAAGCTGACCTCTGTCTTCAGGACAAGACATCAACTGCCAGGCTATACCTGCTCTTGTGCTTGCAGGCACTGCCTTGATTGCTGCAGTCTTTTTGCCCAACGTAGAGTTCATCTTTGGCTTAGCCGGATCCACAGCATCAGTCCTCATTGCTTACATCCTGCCAGCTGCCATATTCCTGGTCGTCTCCCGCCCCCCCAAGCAGCCCACAGGCACCCTCATCAGCGTTGGGTCACCCACCCTCATGAGCGCACAGTCAGCAGAAGTGAGCTCGCCCCGGGAGGGGGGGATGCAGCAGCTGAACCCCTGGGGGGTGAAGGGGCCCCGCAGGAAGGCTTGGACCCTGCTGGTGTTTGGCATGGTGGTGGCGGTGGTGTGTACTCGCGCTACCTTGACAGCTGTCCAACAGGAAGCAGAAGTGGTGCTGCTAGCACAAGAGCTGGTGGCATCAGAAGCTGCGGTAAGCTTGGTTTTTCCAAAAATTGAATTTCAGGATGACCTGTCTCTGGAGCACCTATTCAAACAGACACCAAAATTCTGTTACATTGATAGGATAATGGCTCAGTCTAAATCTTCACTGTTGTGGGGGAGCATTGGCTCTTACACCAACCATCCTCAGAGGTCTATCTGCACAATGAAATGCATCCTTTGAACTGACAAGGGGACAAAGAGGGTAGTTGTCATTCTAGCAAGTGCTTTGCACAGGATCAGGCAAACACAGGCGGAATTTGCATATGAACTGAGTTGCGTGAACTCTTTGTTGTGCTGCTGAAACATGCATGGTGCTCTAGATCATGCTTTCGGCCCAGTCATTGATGTCTGAAGCTGCATGGATTACTGGTCCAACATTCAACGATGCAGTGGCATTGCCTGACACCTCTGCTGCCCATCCCAGGTGGTGCAAGCAGTTCGAAATGAGCAGAAAGCTAAAGAGGTGGCCACAGCTGTGGACGCCGTCTCTGAGGCGGCTCGCAGCATCGGCTCAGCTCAAGAAGATGCCTCAGCCCTGTCTGGAGCAGCCCTGCAGGCTGCAGCAGCCCTCAGCAGCCTCAATGGAACAGCTGGCAACCAGACAGGCCTCCAAGCTGGTGAAGAAGAGCGAAGGCAGGATGCGGGGAACAAGCAGGACAGGGATCACAAACATGCAGAGAGCAAGTCCTTTGCACTAGGTGGGTTGTGTGATTTGTTTCTAGCTGGCTTCGATAGGCTTCTGTCTCAAATGGCGGCTGTCAAGTTTGCTAACTGTCAACTTGAGGGGCGGTTTTGGGTCATGTGCTCAACTTATGTGGTCAACAGGAACAGAGGCTTTGGAGTGCTGTGGTGTTTAGTGTTTCTCTCAATGCAGCTGTATGCTGCATGACTGTTGCTGACACAAAGTTGGAGCTCATCAGCATTTGTAGGACCCACATACTCACAGGTCACACTGCAGCCCGTCTCTCCACTATAGACACACATTCTGAGACCTATCTAGCACAAGGCTTTGTCACCTTCTGAGACCTATCTAGCACGAGGCTTTGTCACCTTCTGGGAGCTGGGTTGTCAATGCTGAGGATCAGCCAAGCCACAGCTGCAGTATAGTGCCAACCTCCTGATGTAACAGCCTGTGGGGTATGTTGTGTGACTGATCATCAGTCATTGATGTATGCAGGTGCAGTGAATCACAACCTTCAGGCCATGAAGCAGCGTGTGAACACAACCCTGGTGACCTTTGAGAGCGTGACAGCTGCCCTGAAAGCTACCACACATCAGCTCAGGAAGGAGCAAGCACATGCCGTGAGTCACCAGCCGCACCTTGCTCATAAAATGGCACTTACTCTTTGTGCTGTGTTGCCTTGTTCACGCTGTAAACAGTCATGAACAGAATATATAATTCCTGTTTCGGGAGATAGGACAGGGGTACACCTGACAAAGTAGTTTGCTTTCCTGCTGAGCTACCTGTTGGCTTACCACCTGAGCGTAGTGTATACCATGCTGTCACTCTAAAAGATATCTCAGCGCCAGTTCTGGTTTTGGGGACTGGCGCTGAAATATCTTTTAGAGTGATAGCATGGTATACACTACGCTCAGGTGGTAAGCCAACAGGTAGCTCAGCAGGAAAGCAGTCCTTATATGCACTATATGGAGTCAGTACTGCTGAAAACCTGAGCTCCCTGCAACTTATCAAAGAAGTCATCAATGCGGGGAAGAGGGTATCTACTCTTCACAGTCTGCTTGTTTAGAGCCCCATAGTCAATGCACATGCGCAGACTGCCATTACTTTTTCTCACAAACAATGCTGGAGAGCCATAAGGGCTGTTACTGGGCTGTATATAGCCCTTTTCCAGCAGCGACAGAATCTGCTTGTTTAGTTCTGCATATATGCATTATATGACTCATATAGTCTTGGGATTTGGGCTTCACCAGCTGAACCTTGCTCATCAGAAGCCACTCCACTCTTTGTGAAGGGTATACATCCTTGCCTCTGAAAGATGTGCCCAGGCTGTCAGAAATATGACTTGGTCCAAAAGCAACGAGCTGTGCTTATCAGGCTTGAAATCGACGTTTTGTCTGTACCTGAGAGTGGTTTGTTTTTTAATTGCAAATGACAGAACAGGGCCTTGACCTATGCCTGTGACTGGACCCTCCAATGCTGAAAATGTACAGCGCATGTACATTTTGCCGCTGTGCAGGAGCAAGACTGCAGTTGTGAGATCAGACTCTGTGCCACAAATCTGTAAATCTTTGCAATCAAGAATGAGCTGACACTATCCTTTCATCCATAATCTTTGCATTGAGGCTGGGGATCTAATTATGTACAACACTGCATGCACATACTTTGTGTTAGGAAGCCTGGAGTCATCAGCATGTAGAGGACCAGCATAGACTGCACAGGATGTACAATCAGCTCCATACAACACTGCATGCGCATGCTGCATATGCTGAAGTTCCCTTTGGGCTATGGCCTATGGTCATAGCTCGGGGCTGCCACTTCAGGATGGCTCCCGTCATGATCGCCGAAAAGCATAAACTTTTCTTTTTCTTTTCTTTCTCATATGCTGAAGGGCTGCTGGCTCTTTGCCTCTGTGTAGGAACAGAAGCAGGTTGAGAGGCAGCAACACCTGGAGGAGCAGCACCGCCTGCATCTGTCTACCAACTATCTGGATCAGGCCAACTCCAGTCTTGCCAGCAACGCCACAAACGGCACTGACCATGTGGACGATTTCATCCGCAGGATAGACAAGCTACGCCAGGTGAGCACTATGCATGCTTTCCTCCTCAATCCTTGTACCTCTGTCACACCATACAGTGACTGATGCTAAGTGTTGCATGCTACCAGCTTGCATCAGTAGCCTGTCAAAGCAGCTTTGCTGTGTCTCCGATCATGATACTGGGGCGCTGCAAGCTGTCCCTCAGTGTGGTGTTTATAGCAGCTAGACCAGCTTGTATATGCTGTGCACGAAGGTCAATGGGCAAGGGGGTTACAATAGTGAGGAGAGTCAGGTCTGTTTGAAAGTGGTACCACTCCACCTGTCAGTGGGGTTGGTCATAAATCTCACCCTGATACCAATGTCACACCAAGCAGGTTAGATACCTGTAAGTTGGTGTTATATTGGTCACGGGGTGAGATCCAGACCAGCCTCACTGACAGGTGCAGTAGTAGCACTTATAGAAAGACCCGACTCTCCTCACTGTTGTAACCCCCTTGCCCATAGATGGTGGTGTTCAGGCAGCGCCATAACCAGATGATGCACACACAGCAGAGGGAAGTACCCAGTTATGTCACAGCAGTGCACAGCTGCAATGACAGTGGGATGTCTCCATTGTACCAGCTGCAGCAGACAGTGAAATCACATCACTGCCATCTGCCATGTGCTGTTTGCTGTCTGAACACATCCGAATCTGATGCAAAGCTGTTGTGATGCAGCACACCAAGGAAGCCCGGGCTGGCGGTGCTTACTTGGCCAATGGCACCAGCAACTTCACCGAGGTAAGGCTCTGTCCAACGAAAAAAGTTCAGTGGTGGTTGGCGTATTGTACATGGCATACCCCGATGGTTGCCGGCATAAGTTTTTGTTCCTGCCCAGGCTTAGGCCCTACCCTGTGAGGGGGCATCGGCTGTTGCGAGGGTTCTGTCTAATACTCACTTGGGAAGTCATGGCCTAGCGGCACTGTATCATAATGGTGCATCTCATATACACCATCTCATGCACTCAAGTCTCATGCCATGTGACGTAGTGTTTGTGACACCTGGCAGTCATGACTGGGCACTTTGCCTTAGCACAAGTCAGCAGCGCAGGTCCTGTTGTGCTGCTGCTGCTGCTGTCACTACTGCATGTGTTCAGCAGTAGTGTTGCTGTTGTGTCCCCTGTCTGTACACACGTAGCAGTGATAACAGCAGCGATAGCAGCAGTGATAACAGCAGCAGCAGCAGCAGCAGCCGCCATCATTGTTTTTCAATTATACATCAGTTCTGTTTTCAGTTGTGCTCAGACCAAGCTACACAAGCCAGCCATTGCTGAAGTGCGTCAGGCAAAAGCAGCGTTTAGGTTGGCGTCAATAACCAGGGTGAAAGATGTGCACCTAAAAAAGAAACGCGTATCAGGTTCCTCCTTTCACACCACAATTTGAGAAACACCAATCCACACCAATCAGGATGTATCACATCGACTGCAGGTGCCATCAGCAGAGAGCCAAGCAGCCTTTGAGAATAACAATCCACACCAATCAGGATGCATCATGTTGACTGCAGGTTCCCTCAGCAGAGAGCCAAGCAGCCTTTGAGATTGCTGCCAGCCTGATGGTAGATGCAGACAGGCCAGACGCTGCAGCCAAGGACGCCCAGTCAGCCAGCATCCTCACAGCTGTCTACCACCAAGCCAACGCCACCCTTGCAGCCCTCAGGCAGACTGCTGCAGCCCTTGATGCTGTGGAGAGAGCTGCTGCTGCAGTGGAACAAGCAAAAGGCCGCAATGATGACACGGTATGGTCTTGAGCCCTGTCCAATCATCCACTTCTCCAGTGTGCAGAGCCGTTCAACAGCTTGGCAATGTCTCATGAGATCCTGCTTGGCGCTGGTGCTGCTTGATGTGAAGCCAGCTTCACTGTTCAGATGATGTATGTGATTGTGGCTGTGTAATCTTGCCGGGCGGTGTCCTATTTACTGCGAGAGAGGAGCCCCTTGGATCCTGCCCCTCATGGGTTGTGGGTCATCCCTATACCTGGCCAGCCTTTGCGCCTTCCAAATATTTATCACATTGAGAACAATGGGACATAATCCCGCGACCTCTGTCGCTACAAGCCAGTAGTCTGAACAACCCTCCAATGTTTACACGTATTACCACAAATAAATCGTTCAAGTCTAGAATTCCTGCCATTTTGGAGAGTCTGGAGCATACCATGTGTGTAGACCTGTGCGACAAATGCGACACCTGGCATTCCCATCCTCCACATGGTCTTGGTACATCTTTAATTATGGCCCCGTTGCATGTGTGGACTGTATAGGGGCAGGCAGCAGCAGGGCAAGCCCTAGAGGAGGCCATGGCAGCTACCAGAGAAGCTGCTCAGCGTGTGGATGCTACTGTTTCCATCTTGCGCCAAGTCCAGGTCTGACACTCTTACGCATGTGGCACGTGCTCAAATGTGTGTGCACTGCCTGGCCCTGCTCCCTGTGTGCCTATTGAAGCTCAATCATTCCAGGCTTGATACCCTTTGATCTGCCAAACGCATGATGCCCTCACAAACTTTGCCACTCCAATCACTCTTGACTTACATGAGAAGGGCTGATGGCCTGGCAAATGTCAATCACGCCCTGAATGCCAATCAATGATTCAGTTGAATGACAGCATGATTTGCTTGCTTGTGCAACTTGTCAGTGGCAATGTCAAGAAACAGCCTGCTGCAGCTGAAAACTGCTGCAGTCTTCCCAACAAAGCCCACAGCAGATGCTGCTGCATGCATGAGACACCATGTTGCCTCAGGATTACCTTAGAAGGCGTGGTCTTTTCTTCCTTGTCTTGTCACACCATGTTGCCTCATGATTACCTTATTAGCCGTGGTCTTTTCTTTTGTTATTTGGCCACACCATGTCGCCTCGGGATTACCTTAGGAGGACCTATAGACTTTTCTTTCTTTTGTTGCCACACTAAGTCGCTCAAGTAGTGAATGTATTGCAGGTGGAGCAAAGGAGTGAGCTGGTGGATGTCGTCACCAGGTTGGCAAAAGAAGAAGCTGCAGCAGAGAAGGGCGCAGCAGCAGCTGCCAAAGCTGATGCAGCCTCTGGCACTGCTGCTGTTGCCGCTGACAAGCCTGACCTGGCGTTAGGCCAGGCTGCCAGCAAGCGCAATGCAGCTGCAGCTCTCAAGCAGGTACATCTGCTTGAACAGCCAGTGCTGGTGTGGCAAACACTGGCACAAACCACTTTTTGCTGTTTCATTCTCCCTGTTCAAAGGTGTGATGCACAGGATGCAATGGAGTTGCGCATATTGCACCTTGATACTGGCAGTCAGGCTTTTGATGTAGTGCATGATGTCGATACTGTGGTGTCCAATCATGCCTATACATGCCTACTGTGCAGTAAACGCCAGTGCAGATCAACTGCAGAAGACAACGCTTGATGCACCAATACCATGTCATATGACTTATGCCTGTGCATGGTGTGACCCTGATGTGTGTGACATTGTGAAGAAGTCATTTATGAAACACTGCAACCAATGTCTGTTTTGTGTAAGCGTGCATCTTTTTGATACAATTTATAAATATACTTTATTTATTTTTTGTATCATGTTTTTTTGCATCTTTTGCTGACATTTTTTATCATTGGTGCAGCTGGGAGGCGTACATGCAGACGGACAGACCGCCGACATGAATGTATCAGCAGTCGCACTGGCGGCAGTGGACATTGCTGCAACAGCCTTGGACTCAGCCTTGCTCAGTGTGGAGCGCACTGTTGAGCGCTCTCAGCAGCGTCCTGAGGTAATTTTTACTAAGCAGCATGATGCAGGCCTGCAGACATGCTTGCTGCATGCAGTGCAGACACGCCATGGCAATTGCGACCATGTGCATCTGCTGATCTGAATCAGGCAGGAGATGCAGTGCTTGGCATCTTGAGCACTTTATGCAGTGTTGAGCACTTGTATGAGAAGATTGCATACACTGTGGGCTCGTCGTATGCACACTGTAGGTGTAGACATTTACACATGTGCTGAGACTCATGACATCAAGTGGTGCTGCCATTTGAGTTGGTCCAAGGCAGCCCATTGATGCCACTGCTGCTGTTCAAGCTGCTACACATGACCCCTGCTTGCTGCTTTTGCTTTCAGGTTGCACAGAGAGCTGGTGAGATTGCTAAGGAGCTGGGGCTCATGACTAAGGCTGACCAAGCACAGTCTGACGCCAGCCAAACAAATGCAACTGGAGGAACATGGATGAACCTGAACCTGTTCAGCAGAAATGGGTCTGAAACCAACAGCTCATCCTGGTTAAGCTCTGATGAGCTTGATGATCAGCAAGCTGCAGCTGCTTTGCAAAAGTACCAGCAATTGGGTGTGAAAGAAACAGATGAAGCAGAACTTGCAGCTGGACCTACCCTGAGTTTGCACCCTGATAACACTGTGGACCAAACTCATACTCGCTTGCATAGTCACAAACACAATGCCACTGAGCCTGAGAGGACGAGAACTCAGTCTCGTGCTGAGCGTGCAGGCACAGGATCTTAAAGTTTGGTGGTGTAAAACAGATTGTTTCCAAAATAATACGGTCTTAGCTGTAGACTATGTGAGTACACTGCAAATGTGGTTTGGTGTTTCGGGGTAGACTTAGCAAATACGTGTTCATGGCTGATAGCTGACTTCAAAATGGTTTGATCTGTGGCATGCTTATGGTATAGCTAGTACGCTGCGGCAAAGTCAACTGGCCACAATTTGACTTCACATTCACACAAAGCGCACACATGACTGAACTGCAGGATGCACAACCACAATTGTTGCACTTTATCAGGCTCTGCAGATCAGTGCATCCTTGGAAACATCGAGACGCAAGCTATCAAGGGTCATAATTGTGCAGTGTGCCGCTGACTTGAGAGCCGCATCGTGTTTTGTCCATGATTATGCTGCCAGCAGCTCCTGTATGTCTCCCTCAATGGAGCTAGGGTTGGTGACGGACCCATACCTAGCAAAGAAGTCAAACATGATTTCACATGACCAGATCAGCACATGAGGCAGCAGGTGGCAACTAATTGAAGCACACCTTTTTACCACATTGCCATCCTTGCCAATCAGGAACTTCGTGAAGTTCCACTTGACATCACTTGTCAGTATGCCACCCTTTTGACTTTTGAGGTAACCATACAGAGGATCAGCTGCAAGTAACACATCACTTTCAGTCTCAAACAGCTTTGTCAAACATGCACATGTTTACTTGTTTTGATCTCACCGTTAGCACCATTAACCTCAATCTTGCTCATCATTGGGAAGTCAGCACCCTTTGACTTGGCAAACTGCTTGATCTCCTTGTTGTCTCCAGGCTCTTGGCCGTTGAATTGATTGCATGGAAAACCCAGGATCACCAAGCCTTTTTTCTGGTACTTTGAGTACAGCTCACCAAGTTCCTGCACCAGCACACTGCAGGGTCACAAGGCTGCATATGATACAGGTTACTTTTGACAGACGTCGTTGGAAGGTCATGCACCTGGTACTGCTTTGTAAACCCACACTGACTGGCGACATTCACTGCCAACACTACTTTGCCCTTGTACTTGTTCATCTTGGTGTTTCTGCCATCGATGTCCTGCATGGAAAGTCTCAAGTCAATTCGGAAACATACTGCATCTAATCGGATTGTAGAGATCTGCTGATTTGCCGTAAAAGCTTCATCGGCTCGTATATGCCTGATCACCGTTCACCTTGACAGAATAGTCGTAAAACGTGTCGGTGGAAGCTGCGATGACTGCGGCCTGTGAGTGTATTTTAGAACACGAAGACCGGCTGCGTTGCTGTGACCTCAATGGATTGCAGGCAACGCTGCCGATTGGCAAACGCAAGGAAGAGCTGCATGCAGGCTGCCTTAGCGAAGAGAAGACGGGCACTCGCATGCACTGCACGCGATTCAACATCGACACCTGCATTCTGATGGCTGTACAAGACGCTTGGGTGAATATGTTCGATACACGAGATCTTCTTTGCGCAGGTATAGCACTATTCGTGGTCCAGCAGATGCCACCAGAACCTCGACGTTCTAACGCCTGCAGAATTCAGATTACCCTCAAAATTCTTTTCACTTCAGTTGCCTTAGAAGCACCAACTCAGACGGGATATCTGCGCATGAAGTCTTCATGCCCAGCACGCCATCTGGTCATTCCATGACGTGCCCGTGCTGGGTTTTCCTGTCGTTAAAGGTAGAAAACCAGCAGTGTACCACATCAGTACAACCAGTACAGCTCGTGCGATCAGGGGCCGCTGAAGGTGCAGCTGTCATTATCCAGTAAGCACACGCGACGGCGAGTTCAGCATGGAGTCCATGCGGGAAGCTCGCAGCGGGTCGTCGACACCTTTAAGGCATACTGCCATGAGCTCCTTGTCCAGGAACCTGTCTCTGCCCAAAGCTGGAAGTACAGCTGGCTCAGAGGATATGCGACGTAACATCGAGGTGTGCTTCTACTCGCATGCACAGTCATGTACGTAGCTTAGGTCGGCTGCTCTGCAGCCAGTGTAACAGTAAGAGACTGCAGCGTAAGTGCAACTGTGTGATACAGGAAAAAGAACAGGAGCTTCAAAAGCTCAATGCTGCAAGAGTGTCGGTCCTCGAGGTACAAGTGCTCCCGTTGCTGCCTACTCTGTCACTGTTTCGCTGTGTTGCACAGCATCTTGGCAGAAGTTGAATTTGCGCACTTGCGTCTTATAGCTGAGATGCTGTGTGCAACTTGTTACATGACCATCAGCCTTTCTGTATAAAATGCTCACATGTCTGCAATCTTGCTGCAAGAGCAGCTGCATGGACTGCAGGGGCAATTGTCTGAGAGGGACGTTGAAATTGAACAGCTGCAAGAACAGCTGGTCAGCTCACAGAAGACTTCAGATACAATCTAAAGGAACATGCTGCATATCTATTTAGAAGCTCAAGGCTTGACTACATTCAGTGACAGCATGCAGTATGTCGGCAAATACTTGCATCGCACGCAACAAGGCCATTGGTTGTCCCCGTCCTCAGAGGCGGGAGTTCAGCCCGGACAAGTTTGCTCTTACACTCTGACATGGGGATGAGCTCATGTGGTCTACGCTGTACAAGAGAAGAAAAAACAGGTCTGGTCTTGTTGCCTTCCTGATTTGTTCTTGCTGGCATAAAGGCTGCTAGTTCATGCTGATGACAATACAGGTAGGCCTCACAGAGCAACCTGGCAAGACACAGACTGCATCGATGGTGCAAGCTGGCAGTTGCTCTCTGGAAGCAGTCGTATCAGTACAATAGATCAGTGCAGCAGATCTTGACTGTGTCAGAGCCTGTGCCCAATCAAGCTGCAGCACATCACACATGCTCTGACTGCAGGTGCCCTTCTATACATGCCAAGCTGCATTTTGTCAGCCGGCATGACACAGACAGCCTGTCCATGATCGTGATTCAGCACGACTGGTATGGACTAACCAATGCGGAAGTGATCAGGCTGACAATACATGGTCCGAAAGGCATGTGACGTTAGGGATGCAGCATAGTGTTCTCTGTTACAGGAATGCAAGTTAGGATGGCAGCTGTATGTGAATGTATTCAACTATGTCAACACTGCTACTGGCATGTTGACATAAAAATAGCTTACTGTAAAATTGGTTCCCAAGGCCTCACGTTTATGATCTGCCACATAGCTGAGCTTGGTGTACAGGTATGCTACAGCCATAATAGGCACAAACTTACAAAGTTGCCCATCATCATCAAAATCGTATTTCTGCTACCCTGTCATGATGATGATCATCATCAAGACTTGCTTACAAACCTGGCATACAAGACACACACTTGGATGATGCATATGATACACGTCCATGTATAACAGCAAGCTTGCCTAACATCAAGAGCGTCAGTGGAGACGATACCACTTGCGATTTGGGGTTACATCTCCAGCCAGGCCAAACAGGTATTCACCAAACTGCCGCCAGATGGACTTAGTGGGAAAGACAGATCTCAAGTTACCTCTGCCCTCTCCCCCAGGCAAAACACCAGCTAGTGCACTGGTCAGATCTCCCACAACAAGAGGGCTCTCATAGAGATATGAGTGATGCAGAAAGTGGCGAGCTTGGCCTGTAGCATCAACGCTGTCCTGTTGCAAGGATTGCTGAGAGAGTGCAGACCTGGCTCCAGCCCTGACAAAGTTGCGCATCCAGCGCCAAACACATATAACACTAGATGCATTGAGTGCCCAGTCATCAGCACAGTATACTGTGGCCATACCCTTGCAGCTGATGACAGCCATATGCCTGCTTAGGTCTTCCACATCCACATCTGGTGCAACAAATACAAAGCTTGCAACTTGGTTGCGCACAGCTGAATCTGTGCATAGCCCAGTTGCAGGAACGTGACCAGGACAATCATTGCGCGCAGGATTTGGGTTGGTAGCTATGGCTGCTTGTAGTGCTGGACCCATCATCCAACGAGCTTGTGACAGGGCTCTTGCTGCAATCTCACAACCCATACTGTGAGCCACAACTGTCACTCGCCCTCCCGAACCAGCGGGTCCTCTGGCCTGCATGTTGACAAACTCTGCGTGAGCCACCACACTTTGACCAATGCTATGCAAATACAGTGCTCATTCAAACTAAACTGTTGAGTATTGATAGGCAGACATCTAGGGATGCAGCTGCAGATGAGTTACAGACCATCTGTCATGCGCACGAGGCAAGTTCTAGACTTCTCACAAAACGTGCTGAAACAGCAAGAGCTGACAAGCCCAAACATTGATGTAGCACACAGAAAGTGTCCTTGACATGTAATGATCAACATCAGGCATATTCTACACACTGCATCATACTGTCTGGCTATTACCAAAGCATATGCACAGATTATGTCAGCCATTACCTGTAAATCTTGCAGTAAGGTGGTGAAATCCCCAATCAAGCTATTGGCTATGGCACGATCTGCCAAATAGCCAGTGTAGACTCCTGTTGAAGGCCATGCATAACACACTGTTGGTCCAGTGCGACCCATGGTCACTTGCAGCACCAAGGCATATGTCATAGCTTCCAGCCAGTCAACATTATAGCCAGGGACTGTGACCATGATCTCCTGAAGGACGCGCTGTCTGCCAGGTGATGGCAGCTGCCCTGCACCATAGCATTGCGTAGTGGGTAACCCCTTTCAACCATAGCAACATAGCAAGTCAAGGATGGGAGACAGACAGCCATATGGAGACAGAGCTTATGCTGCTTTGGGACTCAGGGGGTGTACCAACCAAAAACATCTGAAATGCCTTCACAAACTCACAAAGCAATGCACTCTGTGCACACAACTTGCATCTGACCTTCTGCTGCTTGCACTTTTTTCAGCCATTCCGCATAATTGAATGTTTCAATGCCCCATCTCCTGACTAGTGGCAAGCCACGTGTCGCCGCATCTGTCATCTGCTCCAAGGCAGGCTTTATGAGATGCCACTGGGGCTTTCCATCCTCCACAACACTCTCCAGCGTCAGGACTCCATATTCCATGGCATATGCACCAAAAGCATTTCTGGTGCGCGTGTACCCATAGCCAATAATTTCATTGGTTTGAAAAGCTCTGATGGATGCCCGACCGCTGACAAAGAAGCTTTCAGCAGGAGTTGTGCGTCTGTGAGCCTCCCTGCTGCCTCTGTTGCCATCAGCACCTGATCCACCACGGCGGCTGCCATTGTGACTATCATCACCATCACTGTCGCTGTCGTCGCTGCCACCACCTCCGCCCCCACCACCACCTGACTGGGGCCTATTCTTGCCAGTGGCTGCCTCTTCAAGCCTGCGACACAAAGCTGCAGGTTTGTTGTGGCAAACTTCAGCTGCTTGCGATGCAAGATCTGCTAGTCTGGCCAAAGAAGGGGATGCCTATCACACTGAAGGAGGTGTGTACATACTGTAGTACATGACAGAGATTTCAGTGACTCAGCTTGTCATGCAGCTTGGTCTGAAGCTCGCAGGATGCAGAACCAGCTGAGAGGTATAGCGCTAGAGCAGATGGCAACACGCACGGAATGCTGAGCTGGTTATAGCAGCCTGCTTGATGTCGTCCATAGGTACATTGCATTGTAAGTATTGTACCTGAGAGGGACAGCTTTATGGTTTCTGCTGTCTGGTGCAGAATCATCGTCTTGTGGCTGTGGTCCCTTACACAGGGCAGAGAATGAGTTGCAACCTGCCATCAGGCTTCTGCAGACTTGCAAGGCCAAGCTGAGCTGTGACTCGGCTTTTGCTTTCTCAGGCAGCCACTGATTGATGAGGTTGCTGTGCTTTGTAGTGCTTTCTGCCTCTGCGCTGCCACTGCTGTTGGCTTTGCGATGCAGTCTTTGCAGCATGCTGAAGTGACCCATTTGGTTAAGATCGTGCAACAGGCCATTGACATGCGAAGCCAACACTGAAGTCACCCACTGCTGGTCACCATCTGTGTAGGCATCAGTGCTTTGCAACCCCTCCTCACAACTACAAAATCTCTCATGCCAATGCTTGAGCAGCTTGTGGTCAGCATATGGCAGGACCTGCTGTATTGCCGCTAGGTAGGCAAAACTGTCCTCTGGGGAGCACCGAATGCTTTCTGAGATCCTTGCAGCAATGTCTGCATTCAGTACAACACATTGCACAGCCTGTGTATCACATGTGCAAAGCGCAGAATAAGTGAGCATGGCAAACATAATGCACTATGTGGTCAGTGCACAATTTTGTGAATGGACAGCAAGCAAAGTTGCTGACATGGTATCGCCCCATGTGGCAGGAAATTCTAACAAGATGTCTGTACTCTAAGCAAGCAGCACCTGTAAGCTCAGGCTTGCACATGACTGGCAGAGCTGCGCCGCACAGCATAAGCATCTTGGCCGCAGCCAACTGGCCAATCTGGATCACGTTGAGCTCTGCCCAACAATCGTAAATGTCTGTGACTTCCTGTATGGCTTGCACTGCTGACAACAGGGCATTTGAGCCAGCTGCATCTACAACAGTAGGGTCCAAATATTGCAAAAAGAGCAACAATAAGACATCACCAGCAGAGGCTTGAGGACAACATCGATAGGCAGATGTCCATAGCAATTACTCATGCACAGACGCACTTACGACAAGACAGCTCAGACTGTACTTGTAAGTTGCGCCTTCATTTATGTATGACTTTGAATCCAGTTGTGTCTGCCCATTGTAAATGAGCTGCCAACCCATTTGAATGTCTGCTATGGCACACAGCCAAGCCGCACAACTCCTAAACATCCTATCACATCTATGGGCGCAAGCTTCCAACTGGATATGCAGCATATACCTTGAGATTGTATCTGAAGTCCTCTGTGAGCTGCACCAGCTGTTCTTGCAGCTTTTCAACCTCAGTGTCCCTCTCAGACACTTGCTCCTCCAGTCCATGCAGCTGCTCCTGCAGCACACTCAAAGAGACATCAGCACCACATAGAGAAATGAAGGTGAGAGACTAGCATGCGCACAGTGTCTCAGCTAAGGTGCCTACAACATTCTGGCCATGTATTGACAGTGGCAGCAGAGGGAAGAGCAATGGTACCTCAAGCACTGACACTCTTGCAGCGTTCAGCTTCTGCAGCTCCTGTTCCTTTTCCTGCAGCACAGGTGTGCACTTGCGCTGCAGTCTCCAGCTGTTGCACCAGCTTCTAAGCAGCAACATCGAGCTAGGTATAGACCGAAAATACGGGCAGATGCGGACCTCGATGTTACGACGCATGTCCTCTGAGCCAGCTGTGCTTCCAGCTTTGGGCAAGGACAAGTTCCTGGATAAGGAGCTCAGGCCTGTATGCCTCAAAGGCGTCGACGACCCGCTGCGAGCTTCCCGGATGGAGTCCATGCTGAAGTCCAGTCCAGTCCTCTTACTGGACAGTGACAATTGCTCTTTCAGCTACACTGGCAGCGGCCCATAGTTACCCGTTGTACTGGTTGTGGACTCAGTAGGCTCCTGCCGTGGTAGACATCAAAAGCCAGCACTCCCACGTCATGGACCGACCAGATGGCGTGCTGGGTAGGAAGGCCACGTCCGCAAACCTCCCATTGAGCTTTTGACTGAGAGATGTTTTGTACTACATCTGTGCTTATGTCTGATGAGTCACAACGGGGAAGGTAACGAATATTGCTCTTGAGTTTGCTGGCGTTACGATCTTCACGAGTCAGTCCGAGATAAGCTTGTGCCCCCTGAACCCGCCGGACTTCGCTTGCGTCCAGTGCCCAAATGGGCAGTCAGAGTTGCCGACAAGTTTTGTGCCGGAGAGGCTGATTGCTTTAGCAAACATGTGTCAGGTCCATGGGCATCTGTCCGGAATCCAGTTTGCCGATGAGGAAGATGCTGCTGGTCTTCCAGATCGCGCTGAATCGTATCACCTCCCGGGACTTTGTTTCCCAGGAACGGGTATGCGGCTCAGTAGCTTTGATGACGAAGCAAGTCCGACCGCGTCCCCAGACAGTGATCTCAAGGTATTCCGGCGACTTGTCTGGCAAGTACCTCTGGTATATACAGGCTGTACACACATTTGAAGGGTCCTGATTGCCACAGGTGGCCCTAAAACGTACTTCGCTTGCGTCTCTCGTTGCCTACGGCGCCAAGCTGCTGTATTCCGGGTCACAAGACCATCAGGGCGGACGTTTGCCCTCTGACCCAAAGGACGTCTTACAGAAGACTGCCCAGCGGCTGGTAGAAAAGAACTTCGTGCCACCCGGAATTTCTGAGCAAGCCGTGCAGGTTGCAGCGAAAGTGCTAGCCTTGTGCACAAGCATTGCTCGAATCCCAATTTTGCACAAGGTATGACTACTGTTACACCATCAGTCATCCAGTCACCTCCGGTCGGTCAGGCATTAGCCTGCGTTGTCTGATGCAAAGGTATGTGAAGCTTTGATCATGCTGTTGCTGCTGGCCTATTTGCAGGCTATGCAGAAGGTTTCGCCAACTGTCACATAACTTCAGCGCAGCTGCAACAGCAGCGTTTGGCCCCTCTAGAGAGCAGAACTGTTGGCCAGGTCCTGTCGCATAATTTCAGCGCAGTAGGCATGCAGCCAAAGCGTCAAGCTGCTGCAAGCGAGACAAGCTTTTGTTCCAAGGCAATATCTTTTCAGAGTCACAGTGCCCAGTCAGAGGAGTGTGCAGTTACGCACGCATGCATCAGAGGTTCAGCAAATTGTACGGAGTGGGCATGGCCAGAGCTCCGACAGCTGTCACATGGTACAAGCCGTGCAGAATAACAGACTGTTGATGAGCTGCTCAGCAAGTGAGTCATGCATGCCACAGGCCATGCATATCTGATTTGGACGTGCTGCTGCAGAGCTACATCTATTCATTGAAGTAGGCCCTGTGTGCCGGGAAGACCTGCTGGAAAGTGCAGGTATAGGAGAGTCAATTACAAACTGGTTGCATTTGCAGTCTGTTCATGTGTGCGCATTCCTGCTCCTTTATGTGCGCATTCCTGCTCCCTTATACTTTTTCCTGCACGTCCAGATTTGGTATCACGGCCAGGAAACGTAGCTTCCCAAGTCTGCTCCTGATTCCATGTGCTTTCTGCAGGTGTTTCTGAACTCCACGCTGGTCTTTGTCCTGACACCTTTTTAGACCTCGACAATGCAGCTGCGTTTGAGTGCTTTAAACAAAACCCTGCAGTGATTCAGCTGGTGTCAGAGGGACAGATGGCCACAGCTTTGCGCGCCATCAGCACTGAGGAAATGTCACGCAAGCCCCTGCACAGTATTGCACATTTCTAGCTGGTCTGAATGCGCCTTCTTACAATTGTAGCTACTAGAGGAGCGTGATGCTGAGCTGGAGCGCACTGAGGCCTCACTGGATGGTCACAAAAAGGGCGGCGAAGCACGAGAAGCTGTGAGGCCTTCTTGCAATACTGTGCACACTCCCCCTCAAACCACTTTATGTTGAACAGCTGACCTGCATGCAATCTCAGTACCCTTTGCATCCCATGGGCTGAAGGTGTCGCAGTTGTTGCTTGCCCGCGCACTTCCAATTGCACATGCTGCTCATGGCCTTGGACAGTCTGTGCCTTTGTCTTGACATCCCATCACCAGCTGTGTCTGACAGCAGCGCGTTTCTCTTTTCTGACTGCTGCCTGTCAGGAGAATTAAGAATGGCTTTGCACCTATTTGGCTAACGCCAGCACCATGATAAATTTTTATGACTACCCTCTCCTTGCCAACAAGCAGCTCTGCACTGCACTGCTTAGACTGCCTTTTGACAGCATCATTCCCATGACACATTGAATGTCACATACACGTTCCCAAGGATTCACTGATATGCAGAGCCTGGTGAGCTGACACACAGCATCATTGTTGAGAGACAACACCATGTTTGCTGCAGGAGTTAACGGAGACACGGCATAAGCTGGATGAGGTGCAGCAGCAGCTGCAAGACAGCAGCAGCCATGCAGCGCAGCAAGAGCAACAACACAACCAGGCAGTGGCATGCCTCACCCAGGACTTGGAGAAAGAACAGCAGGCTAGGTCAGGCTTGCTGTCAACATCTCACGCTTGCATGGCCATGCCAGACTTATTCTGCTGGAACAGTATCACAAGACAGGCATCGCAGGCTTTGCTTGATGCACATTCATTGGTGGTTGTGTGATGCATCCATGCCAAGAGACTGCTGTCTTGGCAAGGCGGCCTGACAGACTCTAATCATTCACAGCATTTGCTGTGAGAACTTGCTTTGTGCACTCTCCAAACATGCATGAACAGCCAACGCCAAACTAGGCAACCATCAAGGTGAAAGCGTTGCAGTGCGCCAGCCCAGCAGCGCAGCCAATCACTGTGCACCTAGAACAGCATGTGAACAGACATCTGGCAGCCATGCAGTGTCAGCACTGAGCATATAGCTGGGCCCTCGTTGGTAGCATTCATGGGCAGCGCGGTGCTGGTGGGCTGATTGCAGTTACGGAGCGCCTGGCAACTGCTAAGCTTACAAACGCAAGCTGATTGCAAGCGCTGTAAGCCTTATCTGCCTGGGATTAGGCTGCTGGCCCACACCCTCCTTCCTGCAGCTACAATGTATGCTGCATCTGTGCTGAACACATTCAGACCTGGATGCTCCAGCATGTACAGCTGTGCACTCACTGCACTTCAGCTATGGCAGCCAATGTCTTGGAAGCAGGAGAGCCAAGGTTTACTTGGCCAGCAGGATGGAGAAGCAGCCCCAAACATGTGAACAGCAGAGCTGCTGAGTCAAGCAGTCAACAGCAAGGCAGCAGCCTGACAGTCAAACCGTATCAAACAGCTACAAGTGTTGTGTGGCTGGTCCATGCTTCAGTGCAAATGCATGTGCCAACCATTGCCGACTACACAAACAACAGGATCACGATGCCAACTCCACAGCAGATTGACAGTGTCTGTAACTCCTGATCTAGCAGACGCATACAGACAGGCACTAAAACAGCAGATGCAGCAATGTACACTTGGACACCTGCCAAGGCTGATCCTGATGCTCTGTTCACGCAACAGTGTACGGCCAGTGTTGACATGGGCATCAGCATTTTGTGGGTAGGCAGAGTGTATAACAACTGAGCGCGGGCAACAGCAGCACCGACCACTATTGTACATGAGTGTTGCTTGTGGGGGTGTGCAGGCAACAGGAGGGCAGGGCTAGTGCTGATAGCCTTGCAGACCTGAAGGCATCAGCAGCAAGAGAGCTGGCAGAAGTGCGCAAGCAGGCCAAGGAGCAGCTGCAGCAGTCTGGGAACGAGGCCCAAGTCAAACTGGCAGCAGTACAGAGTGCCAGGGAGGCCCTGCAGGGGCAGGTGGAGAAGCTGCAAGACAGCAATGTGGCACTGCATCAGCAGCTGGCTGATGCTCATGGCAAGGTGTGCACTTGCTGCTCTGCTGGCATATGCAAAACAGTTGTCTTTCTGGTTGACAGGCTGTAGCGTGTGTATCTATCACGTGAGGGATTTGAACCCAGGACTGTTCTCCTGGAAGGATCACAACTCTTGTTCTTAAGCTGGCAAAAGTTCAGTTTCTGATGTTCCCAATACAAACTCTTACTGGATCATGTGTAAGTCTGTTACACTGTCTATCTGCACTGCTTGCATGCTTGTTTGCCTGCCTGCCTGACCTGCTTGTCTGTCTCTCTGTCCTTCAACATCTTTCTGTCCAGGCATCTGTCAGTCTGTGGGCACAATGAGCATCCTGCAATGCAGTGTCCCTTGCAATGGTCAATATGGATTTTGGCCTGTTCAACACTGCTGGCAACTCAGCCGTGTCAGAATGCTGAAGCCACAGTACACTTGCCACGGCGGCACACAAGTCATCCACAATGTGGCACAAGTCAGCTTCAAGCTGCAGCAATGTGGTCCTGTTGTGAATACTTACTCCTGTATGGCAGCATGTTGTCATTGACAGGATGCCTGCATCTGTAATCGGACCTGCAGCAAAAGCAAGCTCATTGACATGATTGGTGAGCCATGCAGATTGAGTCTCAAGCGGTGGAGTCAGCTCGCATGCTGGAGCAGTTTGAGGGCTCTGTTGCAGCCCTCAGAGAGATAGAGCGGCAGTACGGCAGCCTGCAGGTAGTGCCACCATCTGTGCCCAGTCAGTGACTGCTGCCCACAGAAACATAGATGCGCTGCGCATGATGCAGCCTCATGCCAGTTTTCTATAACGGCTTGATGGACGACTGGCATGATAGAGTGCCTCCCATGCACGTCTTGCCATGTGCATATAGGAAAACCCTGCAAGGCACTGCAATTTTGATCATGAAGCAAACATGACAAAACATAGGTGTTGACAGCTCAGTCAACTGGCAATAGGCTCATCATGAATCGGCAGTATGAACAGGCAATAGGTCACCAGTTGGCTTAACATTGAACAGGCAATGGCCTATCATCACCAGGTAGCAGGCCCATCATCAAGAAGCAGACATTTGTGCCTATCTACTGCACACACAGATGCTGAGGTGAAGTAGATCGGATTGTTTACCCTGCTGTCACACAAGATTCACAAGCAATCTTTTCACCCCAGTCCCTGCTATGACTCCCCACATGGTCTTACCACGCTATCTGACTGTGAGCAGTCTATCAGCCTACTGCATCTCACTCCAGCACACAGCAGCAGTGCAAACTGGGCGCATGTGAATGACTACCTAAACAACGGCCCCGAGTTGGGTTCTGGTGAGCACAGGAACTATCGCAGAGGGGCCAGCAGGCCTCAGCAAGCCGCATTGCTGACTTGGAAAGGGAGGCAGGCGACAGCCGGGACATCCACCTGGCCTTGGCTGCCCAGCACGAGACCAAGGTGCTATGTTGCTCACTGCAGTGTTAGTATGTGTGCTGTGCTGTGCTGGGCTGCATTGTGATGTGTTGTGATGTGCTGGGCTGCACTGCTCATGATTGCGTGTTGGTGCATCACATGACATTGTGTTGTGCTGCACTCTGACATGCCTCATGCTGCAGCTGGTTGTATCATGCTGGCTTGCTGTGTTATGCAACATTCTGGTTGCCTCATGCAGGAGACGCTGTGTTACTGTTCTGTAACAAGAAATCAGCCGTAGTATCCAACAAGTATTGACTAGTTGTGCACAGCTTGTACATGCTTGTAAGCACTAGGATGTTGCCTTGCACCGAATGTGCACATCTCACTCCCGACCTGCCCCTGCAGATAGCTGAGCTGAGCAGGGAGCTGAGCCAGACAACTCTGAAACTGGAGGCCATGCAGCGGCTGTATGAAGCTGAGTCGGCAGTTGCCAGGCAGTCGGCAGAGCATAACAGGAGAGACAACGAACAGATGAGCAAATTGGAGGGGCGCTTGGCAGAAGCCCTGGCCCTGACTGATGCTGCTGAGCAGGCAAAAGATTACATGGAGCAACAGCTGCATGCGGCACAGGTCAGAACATGCTTGCTTGTAGATGTCGTCTACCAAAGTTAGATCTTTCTGTGGTGTGGAACAGCATTGCATGATTTGCTTCAGTCAAACCTTCCAGGACTCCCAGCTGTTGTCTATTGATTCTCCTTGTGAGTCCCAAAGACAGAAAGTGTGACTTGACTGAAATCAATTACTTGCTTACATAAAGTTAAATCAAATGCAGCATTTGCATTGATGCTGAGGGGTGATCTGTAGATTTGCTCCTGCTCAGTCACAGCCATGAGAGTTGTATCAAAGCAGCAGGTACAGGCTGCAGAGGTTGCATTATACAACACAGTTTCAGCTGACTGCAGGCTTCAGAAGAGGGCAGTACGGTAGCCTTAGAGAGGGAAATTGAGCTCCACACTCAGACTCAGGTGTGCTAGTGACTCAAGGCATATATTGATTTTGTACACCAAGCATCTGGACAGACTGAAGGACAAATTGCTGTGCAACACAAACCAAGCAGCACTCATTGCTTGCCATAAACTATTGTGAGTGCTTCATGCGTAAATGCTGGTTACCACTATGCTTTGTTGCATCAGCTTGGGCTGCTTCACGATGTTGATTGTCTGCTGTTATACCACGTTACTAAGCAAGGTAACTTGCCAGCAACCGTGCCTGGTATGTTTACCTCAGCAGGATTGAGTAGAGCTTGACAGCTGGATTGACAACATACCTTCAATTGAAACAATAGCACATTTCCAGACCAGGTGACAACACAAGACTGATAGTATACCTTCTGCCGCACAGGCAGAAAAGCTTGAAGCACAGCAACAGGCAGAGGAGTGCAGATCTCAGGTGGCTGGTATACAGGCTGAGATGCACAGCTTGCGCATCCAGCTAGGGCACGCTGCCACCCGCCCTGCCCCTAGCCCAGCGCCTCTGCAACCCCTGCACAACCCTGGGGTGGCAGCCTGTCACCCCTTACAGTCAGTCCTGGGTGATCATTTCACTTCTCACTCAAGCATTTCATGCTGGCTTTCTTGAGTGTGGTCATGGAGCTGCCTACCATCAAGTGTTGTCCATGCTGCCACGGCAGCCTGTGAGTGCCATATAGCCACATAGCTTTGCAGACTTGAGACAGGTGTGTTGCGTGGACGGTATATGCAAATTACAGATTGCCGCTGTAACGCAGCATTGAGCAGTTGTGATGTTTGGCAAAGCATGCCATGGAGCAGCCTGGTTGTTGTTCCTTCGTTCAATCATTCATCCATCAGTCAGTCCATTCATTCATGCACCCGTTTATTCATTCATTCATGCCTTCATGCATTCATTTTATCATTCATTTGTTTGTTTGTTTGTTCGTTCATGATCTATTTGTCCATTTGTTACTTCATACATGTCTTCCCCTGGGTCAATCATGTATGATCCCTGATTAGCTCCCTGTATGAGATCCTGCTTTGGCACATGTATGAGATGTATGAGATCCTGCTTTGGCACGTGTATGAGATCCTGCTTTGGCAGCCAAGCCCCTGAGTGGTTTGAGCGCAAAGCTCATTCTCGGCACAAGCTGCCTGTTCCTGGCAGTGAATGCTAGAAGTTGCTTGCAGGTGCAAGGTCAGATGCTGGAAGCAACAGCCAGCATCAGCAGTGGGTGCAGGAGGGGAGCAGGTGGTACATGGCTGGGGGCACCCATAACAGAGGGGGGTCAGCTGCTGGGCCCATGTCTCAAGGGCATGCTGGGACAGATGAAGCCTCAGAACTCAGGAAGAGAGTGTCTGACCTGGCAGGTGTGCAGACCATGTTGGCATCATGGCATGATTATTGAGCACCTTTACCAATACCAACAGCACATTGGCACCCAATAGCCGATCGCATCTGTCTGACATTTGCACGGCAAGTAGCTCCTATCTGCATGACTAGATTGCATACTAGCATGCAGCCTCCGGTAGCAGACTGACTGCTGAGAATCTTCCCCAGTGGGAGACAGTCTGCAGTCAAATCATGCATCAAACAAATCAGTATCCACACAAACAGCTGAGCTGCAATTTGTTAGTGCAAAGAAGCAAGGTGAACAATGTTTTGCAGGTCAGGCTCTTGTTGTAGCCTTGGCATCACTCAAATCTGCAGTATGTTCCTGTGTGACTGCTGCATGAGTGTATGCAGATCAGCTCGCTAGTGTCAAGAGGGAACAGGCACTGGGCGGCTCACCACGGACTGGATTGGCCAAAAGGCAGGGGCCTGCCCATTCAGTTCTAGCAATGGGAAGATCGATGGGAGCTGGTGGGCATCAAAGGGAGCAGTCTGCCAGTTCACCAAGGGGAAGCCTGCAGACAGGGTCTCCTACATGGAGCAGTCACTGGCACCGCTATCAGCCTAAACAAGCACACCCAAGTGGCAGGCACACACGTAATGACTCAGACAACGCTAGGTAGGTTTCCACGTTTAGGCTTTGTGATTGAGCTGCAGATTTGCATTAACAGCAGTAGCCCGCTGAGGGCTTGTGGCTGATGTACTTTGCAGCTCGAAGATGCTTGCAAGCATACTGAGCCGCTGTGAGTATGTTTAGCTGAGCATGTTGAAAGTTCAAGCCATGCTCCTAATTGACAAGCATCATTTGCTGCTGTACCTGTGTATCCGTCAGGTCACAGTATTGCCGCGCCCCCACCATGCCCCTCCCTCCTTTTCCCCCCACCCCCTGTTCATTGACAGCTTGTCCATCCCCAAGCCCCATCAAGGGGCTCTCGACAGACCAGATTGTGAGACACTGCTCATCGTTTGCAGCCAAGCCAATTCAAGCTGCATTGGAGATTGATAGAAAGCAGCAGCAGCACTTTGACCTGTCCTGTGCAGGCGACACTCTGCAGATGATGTGGGCAGTGAGCCTTACACAGATGCCCATCACTCACACAAGATGGATGATGATCTGATGCGTCAACAACAGAGGATGATTGACCTACTGAAGTTGCGCTCAGATGAGTTGAGTGCTGAGAATGGCAAGCTGCGGCTTCGAGTTGCTTCAGAGTCAAAGCAATGGCAGCCTCCTGAGCAGCTGCCACATGACTACATCTCTAGCCATGCAGCTGTGTCCATGCAGCACTTACCAAACATGCAGCCTCCCAATCTCAGTAGGTCTGTCAGCCCGCATGATACCAACAGGATCAGATACACAGGACATGCAGATAGGTGAGCTCTTGCACCACTCTCTCACAGCGTGTTGTTTCCAAAAGAAGTGTTCATTGTCAGATGTCCGTGCCCAAAGCAGAGGTGCTTACAAAGCATGCTAGGCAATGCTGAAGTGCATGCAAGTTGGCTCTTACTGCTGCATTTCCGAATGGAAGTGATTAATGCACCAGAAAATTAGATACACTGAATAAGCACTTTGCCTGACAAAATTTTATGAATGCCCATGTAGGCTGGCTCAAGCAGGTGGACTGTCAGCCTTTCCCAAAACTTCTGATCTGTCTCGCTTGAGAGAACAGGTCATGACAGCCAAAGATCAGTTGTTGCAGCTTGATTTGTCACCTGTGCTGGCCAATGGCATGGCAGCCAGTAGGAGGCCACGCACTGCGCTTGTGAAGCGAATGCTGCACATGCCTCGTTATGCCTAACAAATATCACAGAAAACTTTGATATACATGCTTGTAGTGTGCTTGTTGAGAATGAATATAGCCGCCGTTTTGTCTTGCATGTTGTAAAACGTGTTTTATGCTACACAAGGGTGGACTGACACAGTGTCCTCAGAAACGATTCCAAGCAATAAACGCAATCAGGCTCAATAGCCTAAGCATCTCTCAATCAATGACACTGACTGTGTGTATCAAGGAGGTGCTCTAAGTCAGGTGTGAGGTACAAAGATGCATTTGGGTTGCGGAAATGGTAAAATTGTCATCTCGACAAGTGGGCCATATGCATGTGATATCCATGTTTCACAGCGTTTGACAGCATCTTAATCTGCCTTGTGTCATGGGAAGCAGAGCATTTGAAGGTGCTGAAAATTTAATCTTCAAAGATTATGAAGCTACGGTAGGGATCTCTTGCATATGCTGGTCTATTGCATCAAGTAAGGCAGCGTCTGCGCTCAGCCTAGGTGAGTATGCATACCTGTCAGAGCTCATGATTGTCTGTTGAATGCACTACCTGGTGACGTTATGGAATTGGGATATTGCATCTGACATGCCACGCAACATTGAACATTGCATCTGACATGCAGCGCAGTGTATACTTGTTTTATGAAGACACCATCTATGTGTCTACAAAGTTGCACACTTGGTTCCAAGCTTATGCCAGGTGGGGCCGGTGTAAATCAGTCATTGCATCAGTACACAGCCGGCTTGATTGCAGCCAAGCTCACCGGTGGTACCAGTTTACTGCAAAAACTGTCAGTGGTACTGCTGTGTGGTTATGCCAGATGCAATCTATGCAGCTGTAATGTCCAAGTTTGCACAAGATATATTCGCTATACGCTATGACTGTGGAACACATCGAAAGATCAAGATGATGGTCGTGCAGTCACGAGACGCACTCCTGAACTGATCAATGCTTCAAGACCCTACTGATCTTCCGCGTGCTTGCTGCTCTCCTCGGCAACGCATGAACAATGTCTGGTGCGGAATGGCTGCATCTTCTTTCTATGTTATATGCAGCTGATTCGCTTGTTTTCCGCGAACTTCGGAGCACCTGGGTCTTGTCCCATACTTGCTTGCTCTGGTTCATTTTGGCGGCAACATATATGCAAATTGGCTGTTCAGATCAAAATACCCTTGCCCATCATCATGTTTGGAGCCAAACATCACGTTTAGCCTATCACCATGTTTGTAGCCAAACATCATTAGAGAAGCCAATCATCACTGCTTGCCTAATATGCCCATGACCTTGCCCATGGGATGCGAAGCTGGCCCCGGTCCTCGTCCGGCATCCTGGAAACATCTTGAGACATCTCAAGATGGCTAAGAGGCCAGCAACTGCCCAACATCATTACTAGCCCAATGCAATGCTCATCACCAATGCCAGCCCAATGCAAAGCCTATCACCAATACCAGCCCAATGCAAAGCCTATTGCCAATACCAGCCCACTGCAACGCCTCTCCAGTGACAGCCCAATGTAAAGCCTACTTTCCCACCTGCCAGCGCACAACCTACCAGTATTGTCTGCACACACTGCATAGGCGCCCACAAGGCCTCAACATAGCACCCATCAGTGTGACAACTTACAAATGTCAATACTTAAGGCTGTGTGGTGCTAGTGTTTTCTTTCAATGCTTCAAAGAAGGGCCATTTATTACAATTTGTGACAAGGACTGTTTTGCATGAGTCACACTGCTGACATCATTATCTCACCACACATCAAACACCGAACATTGCCACTCACCTAGGCATAATGCTTGAAATGATTTCCAGACAGACTGCTTCCCTACTATCCCAGTCAGCAAACGCACACGGACCATTTGCCCTGCAGGGCTCATGATGAAAGCGCTTTGGCAGCAACATCCATGTAGCAGGTTGCTGCCTAAGCCTGCAGGTTGCAGCCTTAAAGTGTTTGTAAAGGTTAACAACAAGCTTCTTAGAGGCAGTTCGGACCTCCAAATTTGCTGTTCATGAGCATCACGAATTGCATCCTGCTTTACGAGACATCGTTGTACCGCTGCATGCCGTTCACTACTCTCTAAGTTAGTTGCTATATATCGATTATATGTCTACAAGATCGACTTTCTGGGATCCTGACTCACATGGGTGCCTTGTCATAAAGCTTTGATACCAATACCACATGTATGGCCTGCAGTGCAAGGATGCAAGCAGCCTTGACACCACGGATCAGGTTGACCATTATTTGCAACGCTGCTGTCCAACATGGCCCACCATCAGAACAAGCAATACGTCACAACATACACGCACGCACATACAATTGCTGAACTTGTACCCTGCCCATAGGCTTGCCTTACAATGCTGCACTGGAGTGAGATACTTACAGATGAGATCATGCGCCAAAGAATGACTAACTGTACACCCTTCACACTATGTAATTTTGCAAGGCTAGTTGGCCTCTGTACACAGCCTAGCCTGGCTAAGTAAGCAAAAGAGCTAAACATATGAACATCATATCAGGCTTTGCCAAAGCAATTTATACTTGAATACTCCTGGTGCATTACACAAAACAGATCAACAACACAAGAACCCAGCAGCAGTTGAAACCACATTGGAACACATGGACCACAATGCACACCTGCTTCACTTCGCTTTGACAAATTGCTACCCAAAACTATCAGGATTGTGCTGGAGGTACATATCCTTGATGCAAAAGGTCAAGAGAGGTAGCACGATCTTCATCATTTCCACTGCTGTTGCCATTTTGTGTCTGAGCCTGGGTCTGAGTCTGGCTAGGGGGTGGTGGGGGTGGCATCTGGTTGTGGGCCGACTGGTCTGGCATGCCGCTAGGCGACTGGGTCAGGAACTGCTGCCAGAAATTGTCACTATTAATGGTGCTGACGTCCTGATCCAGCAGATAGTCTGTAGTGCCCATCATATTGAGGTCCATGGGAGTGGCAAAGTCTGATGGAAGGGCCGAAAGGGGGGGCAGGGGGTCTGGTGAAGGGGGAGGCATTGTGCCCGGTGCCCGTTGTGATGCCCGTGGATGGGAAGCAGAGGCATGGCCATTGGCTTGCTGCTGCATCATGTCAGCTGAGAATGGCGAGCCTGGGAAAGGCATGTCCATGTGCTCACCGCCTTGCCCAGATGGGGTGGCCTGCACTACCATAATGAACTGTTCACCGAATGTTCAGCATGCCAGGGCTAATAACATTGTGTTGTGTCCACAATCAGGAGAGGCAACAGGTTTGCTACTGACACATGACCCAAGTCAGCGCAGTAAGACACAGTCAACACACCTGCTTCACCACATGCAAAGTCTGCCCTGTTTTCTGCTGAGTCACTGTGCACCTCTTTGGCACTCAGTGCACAACAGCTGACATAAGAGATTATAAGCTGGGTCTGGCATGACCAAGGCAGACCAAAAGCCTTTACCTGTGCATTTGTGAAGACGCTGTCCATGCTCACTGGTACTGTCATCATCTCTGCTGTGTTCAGGGGCCTGCCTGCCTGCTGTGCAGATGAAGTGCTTGCAGCAGCAGGGTCAGCAAAGGGTATGCTGGGCATCTGGGGTACCCTCTGAGGGACCCCCTGAGCGCCTCCACCACCTGGCATGTGCTCCCTGGCAGGACAAACACAACCAAGCGGTCAAACACCTAGTCAATCAAACAGGCCGCTGCCTTTTCAACACTTGTCTTCAACCCTTTACAGCCTAAGGCTTTGGAAACCGCCTGTGTTTTTTCTGACATGCAAAGGCCATCAAAGAGTAAGTCAACAAAGAGACACCATAGAGATGCATACTCAAAGGGCTACTAGACTGTTCCCGGTGTATGCACATCGCACATCATGCAGGAGAATTGCTGAACTACAGGAGCAGCCTTGCCTGAGACCTTGAAATGGGCTGGAAGTGCCAACAATTCCAGGGACAAAGACCCACCTGATAGTGACACTGCTGGGCACACGGGAATCTAGACCACCAAGCTTGAGACCACTGAAGGTCTGCCCCAGCTCTTCATTCTGGTACTGAGGCCGGGACTGACCAGTCAGCTCCTCCCAGGGTTCAGGGGACCCCTCTTTTAGGGAGGTGGGTGAGCTGGTCTGAGAGTTGGAGGGCTCCTCTATGCGGGGCCGCTCTGCGTTTGGGCCTTGCATCATCTGCAGGAAGGGCTGCAGGAAACTGTCCTGAGGCTGGTGCAGCACCATCTGCATGTTGGGGTCCTCGTAAGGCTGCTCACCAACATCTGTGCGTCCGCGCGCCGCTCGTCGCTTCTTTCGACCTGTATGCATCAGTGCTATTTGGCAAGGAGCTGACCAACTTCCAGGATACAAGCATGCCATCTTGCAAAGGCTCATTTACATCCAATGCAACCACTGTATGCAATGTTGCCAGTGTGAGAGAATGCTGACGAACCAACCTTGCTGCAAGATCACAACAGGCTCAAGGTGGTTGAAGCTGTCGGTTGCTTTGTGTAAGTTGCTTCTGGAAACTTACTTTTGTCTGGGCCGCTGATACGCTGCGCTTGGCGCTGGTTGAGAAGCTCTTGCAGGAAGGCAGGGTTTTGCACTGCCTTGGCCAAAAATGCCATCATGTGCTGCTGGCGCTGCTCTGTGGACTCCAGACGGCTCATCAGCCTCTTTGTCTCCTGCTCGGTGTTCTGGAAAGGGAACAAGAAACTCATTCAAAGACTCAGGGTACAGGTACAGTGTACAATATTGCCACATAGAGGTAGTGCACGCTTTTGCTGCATTGACACATAACATTTTGTGTTTCCTATTTACTGACGATCAAAACATCAAAACGCCAGGGCACAACAAACATGTTCCTAGTTTCACGAGCCCGTCATGTGTGCATGAAACGCCTGTTTTTGAACATGGCAAATGCTTGCTGCAATTGTCACGGTCCATCTCTTGTCTATATCACAGGACGTATGGCCTTCAGCCACAGCACGACCTGGGTTTACCTGTTGCTGCTGCCTGAGGCGGACCAGCTCCAGCATCAGTACATTCTTGTCACGTTTCAAATGCTCTACCTCCTCCTCTAGACCACCGTATCTACCCACCTGCACAGCAAACCCGCTGGTGAGCTCGGTGGCTTCTGCCAGACCAGTACGAATGCCCACAGGCTGATGCAAGCTGAGCGAGGATGCATGCATGTCTTACCTCGATGGCAGGCTGATTCTGACTGACAGCTAGTTCACTGTGCCCTCCTGCTGTTGCCTTCCGCCGAGTGATGTCCTTAAGCTGGTCTTTCTGACCCTTGACAAAGCTGTCGTTGGAGAACTCCCATCTGTCAGGATCTGTCTTGCGAAAGCCCTGTAATACACATCATGCTTGAGCAGGATTTGAAGTAGCCTGCTGATGATGACGCATGACGCGAGTCATGCTGCTTACATATGTGTTCAGCTGCCGCACAAAGCTGGAAAAGTTGTTATGCTTGAAAGACCGGGGCAGCAGATCCCTGGAAAATTCGGCTGGCTTCCACACGATGAAGCTGCATCAAGACATTCCAGTCAGTTGCTATGTCTGTCGTTATGACCTTTGCTGAAGCTGAGTTAGGTTCTGACCTGTGACCATCCCCACTCCAGGAGACCACGTCTTTGTTTTCGGCGTTGTCTATCAAGTCGTACCTGAAACACCAATAAGTAGCTTCAACTGTCTGTTCATCAGACCGGGAAGCAGCAAAAGAAGCGCAGTACTCACGTCTTTGTCAGGAAAGGCGGGGGCGCGCCGTGACCACCTTCTTTCGTAGCTTGATCACGATCAGACGATGACGCTGATGTCTGCGCAGCCCGTCTGGTAGCCATGCCAAACGCTTGCACCGCTGTGTTGTCAACTTGGTCCGAGGCCTTCACAAAGAGCAAGATCTGAAGTACGATATGAGGTTGCAAGAACAACCTTCAAGTCAGCAAGTCAACAGACCCCCCTGTGCGGAGCCATAATCAAGCGGCGATAACAGCACTGGAACAGGTCAGGGGCGGAAATCACTCAAGTTGTCACTGCAAGACTTTTGCAGCTACCGCGCACGTGGGTATAAAGCGAAACCCGATGCTTGGTCAGGCAAGGCTAGGTCTGAGGCTAGGTTTAGCAAAGCGAATTATAGCGAAATAGATCATCGAATGCATGCTGATCGTACTGTTTACTGATTCTCATCTGGAGGTATGGTACATGCAAGCATGCAGCAAGGTGGCACAGAATACTGGCTCTGACAACCTTGTGATCAGTGTCTGCGCAAGCTTGCTCTTGTTATGGTGTTGCATTGATGAAAAATAGCAACAAACGGCAGTGTCCAGCGAAAGCATGACTACAGTCTCCTACACCACATGCAGCAGGCATCATCTCCTAATTCAACGAGCATGAAATGAGCAGTACTGCGGGATAGGTTTCTCCCCTGATAGCTGCCCTAATAGGGGCAGCTATCAGGGGAGTCAGGTCAGAGTGCCAAATTGCCAAATCACTCACTGAGGACTGAGAGAGCTGTCCTCGTCACTCCCGTGCATGCAGACTTGCATCGCAACACTCAGCGACTGAACAGCTGGTGACATAGACTTGGAAGCACTTTCGCCCAACACCGCGCTTTGACTCTTGATTGCGCGCAGCGAGGGCATGATGCGGTCTCCTGGTGCCGTCTGTGTCGCGTGTGTGATCGCTTGTTTTGCCCTAGCTAATGGACAAAGGCTGACCGAAAAGCCGATTGATTTGCTGCCTGTTGCGGAGTCTGGGCTACAAGGAGCGCAAGAGCCTCGTCACATATCCGGATACTTCCAGGTACCAAAAGGACAGGCGAGTCTAGCTACCCTTGTTGACACCCAGTGGTTTGACCTATCGTGCCCGTGCAGCTCAACCGGACATATGACGCGCACATGTTTTACTTTTTCTTCGAGTCACGAAGCTTGAAACCAGACGCCCCGGTTGTGCTGTGGATGACAGGTAATTGCAGTTTGTACAGATGCTTGATCTCGGGACACAGGCTGTATCATCATGCCCCTTTGATTTTTAGGGGGGCCAGGATGCTCTTCAGAGCTGGCCGTGTTCTACGAGAATGGGCCGTATCACATCAACCCAGACTTGAGTCTCGAAAGATCAGAATATGGTTGGGACACAAACAGCAATATGATCTTTGTTGACCAGCCCATCAACACAGGCTTTTCATACAGTGATGTAAGTGTATTCTGTAGCTCAGCCCTGTCACGGACTTTCAAGCCAGAGTACCTGTTCCCATGCAGGCGCAATATGCAGGCTCACTCCTCTGCTTGCATGTGATTTTTGCTAATGGCTTCGCGCCCTGATTTGCAGGATCCGCGAGATCGTGTCTTCAATGAACACACAGTCGCCGAAGACATGTTGGACTTCTTGCAAGCTTTCCTGGAAGGTGTGACAGCCTTTCACTCAGCATCTGTTGCACAGACAAAGACCTTTTGACTCACAATCTGCATCGTTTGTATGTCATACTGTGCTCCCTACGTTTCCACAGCTTTGTATCAAGCATGGTCTTGCAGCTAAGCCTGCTGGCTTTCACTACAGTTCACCCAGAAATGGCAGACAGAGACTTCTATGTCACTGGAGAGTCATATGCGGGACATTATGTCCCTGCTGTGAGCAATCGCCTATTTCTGGAAATGAACAAGCCTGATGTGGAAGAGAAGATCAACCTCAAGGGCTTTGCAATTGGCAATGGGTTGACAGACCCCGGCATCCAATATGGAGCATACAGTGACTTTGCCCTGATCAACAACCTCATTTCCCCTGCTGCTGCCAGATGGATAAAAGCGGTGAGAGAGTGTTGCTTGTCTGCCTTCCAGCAGTCTTTACACAGTGTGCTTGGATGCACTGCATGTTGTAGCACCATGCCACAGCATGTCATTGAACTGTAGAATCAGCCTGATATGTAGAGAGTTACAACAGTGTATCTAAAACAGACAACATGCCAAGTTTACCACAACACTGCCAGGTGCTTTCGTGAGGCAGCATGCATGTCATACTAGCTGACTGCTTTGTGGTGTCATGCAGACATTTCCTCTCTGCAGGATTGGGATTCAGCTGTGCAACAGCTGGGATGTGAGTCTGGTGTGCCAGCTGTCTTTGCAGTACTGCCAGACAACCCAGTTTGCACCTATCATGGCTGTCAACCCCACCATGAATGTGTACGACATCCGCAAGGAGTGTGAGGGGCCTCTGTGTTATGACTTCTCTCTGTTGGAGAAGTACATCAACCAAGATAGTGTGAGGCAGAAGTTGGGAGTTGGCGACCGCAAGTGAGCACCGCATTTCATGAAGTCTGTCAGCAGAATTACACACTGTATGCAAAACTGCCACCTGTTGTGCTACCTGTCTCGCAGGAGACTTTGCCGATCTCTCACACAGGTGCCACATGCATTGTTTGATAGGTGCAATGCATAGGCCTAATTGAGCAATGTACAAAATGCACTGCCACACATTGATTGTGATCATATGTTGTTGGGCAGCGTAGCTGCCATGAAGCCTTGGTTTCAGGACTTGCATAAGATGCTGTGGCCTGCTTGCAGCAAGCATGTAACCATCAGGCGCATGTGTATATTCATCAGGCCAGATGTCATGCAGTGCGTTTAGACTGTCTTCTGAATGGCTGATGCCTGGGAGGAGTGCAGCAGACAGGCAAGAAAAAGAAAATAGACAGACAAGAAGCAAAGAAAAGAAAGAGAAGAAAAGATGTTTGACATGACTGCAGGTGGGAAGAGTGCAGCACATCAGTCTACTTTGACATGCTCGGTGACTGGATGAAGAACTTTGATCCTCCCATCCCCGCAATGCTGCAAGCAGGCGTGCGTGTCATGATCTATGCTGGTGCTGAGGACTTCATCTGCAATTGGGTGGGCAACCAAAGGTGGGTGGACTCTCTGCCCTGGTATGGTAAGGGCCAATGGGCTGCAACCACTGAGCAGGAGTGGATGGTCGATGGGGAGTCTGCTGGCACTGCCAAGGCCGTTGGGCCTCTCAGTTTTGTGAAGGTCGATGCTGCAGGCCACATGGTAAGAACACTTGCTGCTGCAGATTTTTGTTTCTGAACAAGGTTGCTCTCCTAATTGAGTGTCAGAACCTAGTCAGTACAACACCCCGTCTCTTGGTGTTGTATTGACTTGCCTGCATGGGTATCCTCAACCCTTGGAGTCTTCTGCTTGTCAATTTCAATAAGGGTTCAGGGTCTCTTGTAGGGTCTCCAGACAAACATGCAGCTTGCCCAAAATGTGCAGGGGAGTGTGTCTGCTGTTCCTTCAGTTCACTCTGCTGGACCGTATGTGTGTGACCTAGCCAAATGGCAGACGCATCTCACATTATATCTTGCAATTGCAACACTATGCAGATATTTTTTCCACTTGCTCAGGTGCCAATCAGTTTCCATGTGTCTGGTGTCAGATCCAGTTTCTGCGTGCACAGATGCTGCAACAAGTCTTTCTTGTTTGTCCAGGTTCCGATGGATGTTCCTAGGCATGCTCTGGACATGATCACCAAGTTCACGAGGAACCAATCGCTGGTCGAAACCAATGATGTCACAATTCGCACTACAACGAATATTGCAGCCAAAAGCTTGGGTCGCAAGTATGGAACTGCAGCTGAGGCTTGATAGGCTGTTGACTTGCTGTTGTTTGGCACAGACAGTGTCACCTGTATCAGATGTGCCTTTTCTGCTTTAGTTGTCTGAACGTGCTTATTCACAGTTGCTGAAGTCGTCTTTCAGGCATTTTCTGAACACTTCTTTTGGAACAGAATCTGATGGCAACATGAGAATCTGCTTGAGTCACATGAAAACTTCCCACTCAAAAGGACCCTCCGTGCTGCTGCTAAGATGCGTTGCGTGTAAGCTGTACCGATGGTCATTTCAAGGTACACAACAAGAAGTCACTTTTATTGCACAATGTCAGAAACCACTGCACGTTTCCCACTCATGTTCAGACACTGACAGCAGCTTGGGACAGTCGGAACAGTACAGTTGTAAGTTGACACAGCAGAAATATGAGAAGATGCAAGCAGATATGGGCTATAAGCTGCATAGCCATCATGGGCACACTCAGAACAGCTGCAAAGCAGCACAGAACATTGCAGAAATTGACAAAATGAGGATGGCTGAATTGCAGCAGACCAGAAAATGCGTATGAAGAACCAAAAGTGTCAGACAAGACAAAACATCAGCAGAACAGCCAGAACAAATCAACACAACCTGTCCAAGGTGGGCATTCCAACAGAACTTGTTGGGTCAGAAGCAGATATCAGTATGTCTCAGATGCTTTCAGCACTTTCCATTCCTCCTGCTCTTCGCCGTGAACAACTCCATCATCAACGAAAAGGAGTTGGTACTGCTGCGACCTCAGGTTGTGTATCCCTTGCTTCATCAGCTTCTGCACAAACAGGTCAGGACCTTGATGACTTTGCTTTAAAGACAGACTCCAACAAGCACAAATGGCTGTATCATGCAAACAAATGCCTCAGCCACAATGCGGTCTGCATGTCTCTAACAAACAGTCTGTGCAAATGCGTCTTCCCAAACACCATAGCGACATGTTGCAGAGCATGCATGCTGAAGACCAAGCTGGTCATACAGCATAAAAGCCTTGCAACAGTGGGTCTGTCGCCCCAACATAAGAGGTAAGAAGAGTGTGTTGTATCTGACAAGGGCCAGACCTGCCAGCCCTGTCCACTGCTAAGTGCCGAAGCAATGTTGTTGGTCTTGAAAGAGGGGTCCAGCAGCAGCAGATGGTACTGGAAGCCGTCATCACTACACCCCTCCTTCAGGCCTGGCTTAGACTTGTTCTTGCCTTGCTCTGCGGGCCTGAAGCGCTCGATGCCAATGATGGTGCGTGAGTGACCTTCATGCTGGAAGTACAGCGGCGGCTTGCCTGCAGGAAGCATATGCTGCAGTGAGCGCTGCGCAGCACCAGTCATAACCCTGACCCACGAGTCACCCCTACCAATGCTGCAGGCAGTTTGGTCTTGCCTTGTGAATCCAGTTCGACGCCGCATGCAAATGCCTGCAATTTTTGCATGGTGGCCAGCAGACCAGGAGGCAATAGCATGCAGGGTTCAGTAAAACCTGACTCTCTGCACTGCAGCAATTTGTGACGTTTCTGAGTTGAGCTGAGAGTCAGGGCGCACTGGGTTGTGTGGACCAAGGCCACAATGGGCCAGACCCTGCTGTGAACAAGCACAGCACATCTCAACATCTGTGACTGCTAGCAAGTAGATTCCAAGTGGCAAATCACTTGCCAATTTTGAAAAAACACCGTTATCTGGCCACTACTTGGTGCTGTACTGAGCTTCGAGCTGCATGCTTGCTGTGGACACAGCATGCTGCAACATCATGCATGACAGCCCGTGGCACAAGCACACCATGCTGGTCTGCTGTGTCAGTGAGTATCATCCAGACCGACCAACCTGATCTGGTGACAGCAGCTGAGCTGTTTGAGCCAGAGGCCTCATAGTCAGCCCCTGACTTGCCAACGGTTTGCTGATTGCCAGTCTTTTGGTGCTTGGAGGAGCGCTGTTCCTGATGCTGCCAGTGACTTGCACCTCTGGTCTGCTTGCTAGGCTGTGCATGCACAGCCCCGGCTTTTGTCGACTGGTCATCCTCGGGCGATTCAGTCGTGCCTTCGTACAGGTTTGTGACCACAAAGTAGCTCCAGACCCACTCCATCAGACGCAAGTGGGGTAACGTGTTCTGTTGGTTCTTGTCTGCTTCTGTCGGGTTGACAGTCACTCCAGCCTTGTTATGAGACGCTGTCAGAGAAGAAGCAATATCAGAATGCGTTGTTGACAAAGCTTGTTGCGGGTTGTCACAACAGCATGGGCAGACAGCAACTCTATGCAAGTTCACAGGTTATGGAACAAGCAAACAATGTTGGCTAACGCCATTAGGCTGAAACACGGAGGCAAGGCGGGCACGAGCAAGATTTAGTCCCAAAGGTTTGTTGAGCTGGACATGGTGAGGAAAAGGTGGTGAGCGGTTTTGCACCTTGTTCATTCTGGACAAGCCTGAAAGGTGCCACATTGGCAGCCCCAGGCAAGTTGTAACACGCTTCACACAGGTCATAGTTGTTGACCACTTGACTGTTATACCGCGGCCCCATAATTGGGCACTGCTCACAGTTGTCACAAGCTACACCCATGTGCATCTGCTCGCCAGTGCCATTCTCTTGAATGTTAGGATTCTTCAGTCCGCCTGAACAGAGGAAGTCAGATGCTGAGCTGAGAAGCGCTTGCAATCTGGCTCAACCAGTTCAGCTGCATCACAAAGTCAAGCAACTCACAACACCAGAGCAACACCTGACACACACAAATAGGCACAGTACTCAGCAGCAGACCTTACAGTAGGTCTGCTGTCCTATAGATGATTTTCTGAATCTACAGATGTTTGGGGCTTCACGCATGAAAGTCAGCACTTAGCAAGCAAAAGTTGTGGACTGACACATGAACACTGCTGGGCTTTTGATGCCAGCCCTGAAAAGGGTAGTAAGGCATACCAGTGAAGTCAATGATCTGAGCTTTCAGGCCAAAAAACCTCAGCAATGCAGCACACTCTGTGGTGCCAATCCACTGATGTGAGCCTTGCATGACATTGCCTAACATATCACCACCAGCTGTGTCAAACCCTGCCTTCCAGGCGCACTCAAGCCAGGCTTGCAGTGATAGAAGATCAGGCACAAAGCCACATCCCTTGAACATCGCAGCTTCCATCTCCTGGAGTATTGCAAAGCAAAAGGTGAAGCTCTGGTAAAATGGAGGGCCCCGGCCCTCTGTGTCGTATATGTGGAGTCATGAGTGGTTTGTGGCGTCATAGATAGCCAAGCAGGTATTGCATGACAGAGTGCACGCTGCAGCACCACATTGCAGGAGCAGTCTAGAGCCAGGGAAGATTTGTATCAGACCTTGTCATGACGCAGCAAATGTGAGCAGACCATCTGTATGTTGCGCCAACCGCAACCCCAACCAGAATCACTCTTTTCAGTCTGAAAATGATCAACATCACCTGGACAGAATTGCCACGCAGCCTGTCTACCGCGTTATCGAAATGCTGCACTGGAGAACGCAACCGTTCTGCTGATCAGTATAGTCCACAAAGATTACAGAGGTAGCAATGATTGTGTCTTCGTGCATGGCATGTGGACACAGTACGCAGCATGTGATTGCAGTAAACACCAACATTTAGGTTGCATGCCCTGGGCGCTGACTTACTAGCAAGCCCAAGCACACGGGCTTACCTGCTACAGCTGCTTGATACGAAGGAAGCTGCTGTGAGGCCAAGCAGCGTACGAGGGAGCCTATCATTGTACCGCTGACAGCTTGGAAGCGAGCTCTGGTTTGATGGCTATGTATGTCGCTGATATCCTGATCCAACCGTTGCCTGCAAGTGCGTCTCCAAACCTCAGCCCAATCCTCAACTCACCAACACAATAGTCATTCACACGCCTTGAACATCGGACAACCTCTTAGCCCCAAGGTCCCGCACGCTCTCCATCCGTGCGCAACACTTGGACAAACCCGCAGAAGCGTTGGCCAGACCAGTCTGTGTCAAGTCCTCGACAGCCCCAGAAGCAGAAGCAGCGGCGAAGTTTTACAATTCTGGCATGTCAGTCAGGATATCAGCCGTCGCTGTCCAAGTGCCGAAGTTGATTTGCCTGCCAAGATGGGCAGCAAGAACAGGGGCAGGAGGACACTGGGGCAGCGCCCTGCATTACATCATTCAAAGCATTGATCCACCTACATTTATCTTCCTCAGTGAAATGCATGCTCTGAGCTGCCAGTGCTCAATCACAATCCTCAAAGGAGGAATAACAGATGCAATGTCTGCTGGCACACGGCTGCAGATGTATATCTGGCTTTCGGTACAGTCACAACGGGGAAGCCTGGGCTTCAGAGTGTGTACCTGTACGGCTTATAAGCGTGTCAAAAACTTGACATTTGTCGACAAGGCCTCCACAGCCAGCGACAAGAAGTGCTTGGCATAGACGAACAGCAAAGATTTCCGGTGTCCATTTGGACAGTACGTAGAGGTGCTTCTGTCTTAGACTCTCAATCACTTGTAATGGCATAGTGTGTGAAAATGTGTGTGAAAATCATGCCATGGCCTCTGTCTGGAGAATCATGTCACGGCCTCTCTGAGAAACTCCCAGCTTGAGACCATCGAAAGATCGGTACAGTGTTGCAACCATCAGTGGATTAGTGGGTATGAGTCAACAGTGTAGCTGCATCGATAGATGCTCGCGAGGCAGTTCCAGTTCTCGTGAGCTACGATTTTATAACTCTGGGCGGCAAGTCTGGCCATGCAGCTCGCGTACAAACTTAACGTCGTAGGGTACCTGAACGCCAAGATCAACCAAGATCAGAAAAGCATAGAAAAGAAGTGGCTGTGCGTTGTGTGAACGCGCGTTAAAGTGTGATCATAGCGTGTTACTGCATGTATGGACTTCAGCGAAACATACAGATTTTCGGGACCTGTGCCAGTCTGTTCCCCAAATGGAAAATATATAGCAGCAGCAACGGAGTACAGATTGGTAGTACGAGACGCTTTGACAACACAAGTTGTCCAAATATACTCCTGCATAGACAAGATCTCTGACGTTCAATGGTGTCCAAATTCAACTTACATCATGTGTGGTCTGGTCAAAAGGGCAATTGTGCAAGTCTGGTCAGTTGTTGAGCCTGATTGGACATGCAAGATTGATGAGGGCCTTGCTGGAGCTGAGGCTGTGCAATGGAGTCCAGATGGTCTGCACATCCTTGTCACAGCAGACTTTCAGATCAGGTGCATGCTGCCAAGCAGATGTCTCAAAAGAAACATCTACACCATCTCGGACATTTAATTGTGCCTGCAGAATCACCATATGGTCATTGGCATCGAAGTCCTTTGTATACATTTCTGGGCCAAAGCATGCCACCAGGGGTATCAAGTTCAGTCCAGACGGCAAGTACATGGCAGTTGCTGAGGTGCTGATTGCTCTGGCAGACTCGCTACTTGTGCTCAAGGCAGATTCTTCCACCTGCTGTTCTGTTTTTCCAACTCCCCTGTGTTGTAGAGAAAGGAGTGCAAAGACATAATCAGCATGTACACCTGCAGCAGCTGGTCATTGGTCCACCAATTTCCTATCAGCACTTCTGATCTAGAAGACCTTGCTTGGTCACCAGACTGCGCTTGCTTGGTGGCGTGGGACACTTGCCTAACATACAAGCTTGTGGTGTGCACTCCACAAGGAGAAATACTGACTGTGTACTCCGCTTATCCAAATGCTCTGGGGATCAAGTCAGTGGAGTGGTCTCCATCTGGACAGATGCTTGCTGTCGGAAGCTTTGATCAGGCAGGCTTACCTGTTACTCACCTGTTCTCCTGTATGCAAGCATCACCAAACACCAATTAACAAGTTCTTACCTTGCAAGCATGACAAAGTACTGATGATTGGTCTGGTGCAATTTCTGTCAGTCTGCAGGAAGCGCGGATTTTGAATCATGCCACATGGAGCCCTCTTGCAGTGCTGGGTCATCCAGGGAGTATCACCAGCCCTGAAGATGCAGTTGTTTATAAAGAGATTGCAGACATTAGCAATGCAGCCTCTCAGGTGCCCACCAAAGCAGCAAAGTCACACTATATTGTGTGTCAGCTGCCCGTCAAGGTCACACAGCAGAAAGTGCCCCTGGACAAGCCTAATGTCAGGCTAGGTGTAGGTGAGCTTTTGCAAAGCACTGACTCAAATCATAAGCCCCTGTCTATCCGATGCCAGTCTGCATGCAGCTTTTCTACAGCAGATGTATGGTTGCAGCAATACGCACGGAGTCTGTAGGGTATGCAATCATGTCAGCCAGGTGTGCTTTGGCAATGCATGACGTGGGGTGCTTTGGCATGCAGGCAAGGTATGCTGGAGCAAAGACGGTCATTATTTGGTGTCCATCAACGAGAATATGGCTACAACAGTGTGGATATGGGATATGCAGAAGCTTCAGCTGGCTGCAGTACTTCTGCAGGCTAGCAAAGTCACAGATGTGTCATGGGATCCCCAACAATCCAGATTGTTGATTTGTACTGGCAGTTCAATCATCTATTTGTGGTCCCCAGATGGTGCATCGTGTGTCCATGTACCATTATCAGGATTTGAAGCATGCTCAGCAGTGTGGGGTCCTGATGGTCGCAAGCTTGTTCTGTCTGATAGAGATGCTTACTGTTGTGCTTATCTGGAGCAAAGCAAGTGAAGCTTGAAGCTGAAAAACAGGGCAATCAACAGATCCAGTTTCGAGCAATAAAACATACATTGTACAAAGGTATAAAATAAAGTTTGAACAAGAGCAAAACACAGAACTTCGACACACAGACATACAGTGAAGCTATACAAAGTCATAGTTGGTGGTTGCAGCTGCTTTCAAGGCAACAATCTTTGCCATGGGGTCCTCATCCCTGGCCTTCTTCATCCGGTACGCTTCCATTTCCTCCTCAGTTGGCATCTCACCATCTGTCTGCAAGGAGTTGTACTTCCGCTTGCGGTCATCTACTTCAATTTGCTTCTTATCCCGCTCATCAAGCTTCCTGAGGGCTTCCTCTAGCCTTTGCTTGTCCAGCTCCACATCCTCGCCCACATCTGTCCCCCAAACCCCATTGGTTGGTCGACGACCCTACAAGGATGCAAATGCAGAGTATCAGTCAGGCTCACCCAGCCCATGACAGTACATCACCAATAGCTGAACATTGTGAAGTGATGCAATGAGGTTATGTTGCTGAAAGCCGGCTCAATCTGCAATCATTCACATGGTGAGGGACAAACATTTGTAAGATCGTGTGCTAACAACAGGGCAGGCCAAGAGACACCATGCTGGGAGACTTCAATGCATCAACAGTAATGCAACACAGCTGCAGAAATGTGGCACATGCAGTACTGCAAACAGAAACGTTGCACACACCTCAAGGTTGCCACCATTCTCTTCCCTAGCCTTATCCTCCTCAGCTTTGCGTTCTATGTTCAGCTGCATCTGGTCTGCCTGGGCTTCTGCAGCTACAAGACCAGCTTCCCCTGTACAGTAACTGTTCTTGATGGTCTGGTGACAGCAGGCATAACCCCACTGACCCCCCTCCCACCAGGAGCCCCACACGCTGGTGTGATTGTTTGGATGTACATCTTCCTCATATCGCGAGTGAGCCTTGATGTCTTGCCCTTTGACTACACGACCAGCTGCGTCGTATTCTACATAGCGCTTGGTCTGTCCCAGCAGCAGACCATCCTCTGGTGCCTTCTCTGCTGCATCTCCGTACTGCTGCATGATGGTGTCTTTGTTCTTCAACTGCATCACCATACAAGCAGGTTGACTTTGCGAGTAGGCCTCAGCTGCATTGCCAGTCTTACAAATTGCTGAAGGTGCGCAGGCTGTCAGCAAAGAAAGAGACAGCATCAGTTGGAATGCCACACTCGAGGCGCAAGTGCTGATGGCTACACAGCAGAAGGCTGGACATCACCACTCACATGACAGAGGCTTCAAGCAAGAATAGGTTCTGCACAAAGCCAATACTGGTCCTGTGCAAATGGTACACAGTGGCTTGCTTGGGCAGCCATACGGGCAGACATCCCAGGCTGCACATGCTTGCAGGCATTGCTGCATGTGCTGCCAACCAGTGAACAGGTAGGTAGACCATTTGACCATGTACTGATGCTGCCTGCAGACAGTGACCACATTGCTCACAAGCACATATGCTGACCTGTAGCTTGTCCTTCTTGGTCTTGAAGTGTTGATGCAGGATTTCTGCTTGGGAAGGCGCTGCTTGCATGTGCAGCGATGCTCCATGGTCATACGCTGCCAGCTGGTGCAAACGCTCAGCCTCCCACGCATGGTAGTCTCCACTCTTGCGCACAAAGTTGTCACCGGCAAAGGCCTTCTTGGCTTTGTGTGGTTGTGGGTCTTCACGCATACTGCGGGACTTGGGGTCATAATGGGCTGAGTTGGGGTCAAGATTCAGCAAGTACTTGGCTGTGTCTTCCCTGATACGCAGATTTCGTACTGAACCAGTTGCACCTCCACCAGTTGTACGCACACGCTTCTCTACCTTACCATAGCCTGCAGCAACCAAGAATGCAGTCTTGTAGCTTCCTCCCAAGCTGACAACTGTGAATCAGCATGGAGTTCCACCATGTCACAGATTGGTCATTGCAAGTAATTTTGAGGAGTGGCACGTCACCCACCTGTGGCTACTTGACAGCCCTGAGCAATGCTAATACGCAACCTTGCTAATACGCAACGCAAACAAGCCAATCGAAATTCACAGGCCGCTAGTACAGCAACCAATGTAGTGAAAGCAGTGCAAGAATCTGCAGGATGTCCATTAGTAGACTGCAAATGCTGTGCTGTCTTGTCAACCTCATGCATCACATCCAATTGCCCTTGGTTGTGAGTAGTGCATTGTCATGATCTGATCTGGATTGCAATCTAAAAGGCTACAGTGTTTCAGCAGCATTGAGTTGGCTGCACCCAAAGAGCAGATTAACAATCCAAAGAAAACCAAACGACTCAGCATCTGCTTACCAGCTTCTTCTGTCTCAGTAATCTTATCCTCATCATCTTGGTCGCTGTCACTGTCACTGCTGGCAGCAGCAGCGCCATCAGCAGCAGCTGCGCCGTCAGGAGCAGCAGCACCGTCCTTCTTGGCAAAGCGGCGCTCCAGCTCAGCTGCTTTCTTCAAGCCTTGCTTCTGCTGCTCTACCTTCTCGTACCTGAGCATACCAGGAGAACAGTATGACACATAGGACTCAAAGCTGCCAAACCAGGCACCGATCTTGCAGACTGGTGATCTGCATGGATGAAAGGATGCTGGTAGCCGCGCAGGTGTGCACATCGGCCAGCATACTCCAAAGTTGTGTTCAAGCCATGGTCAGTTATGATGATGATCAATTGCAGAAATGACAATTTGGGCCAGCTGTAGCTGCAGCTGAGTAGCGTCCTGACAAGCATCAACTGTGACAATCAAGCAACCTGTGCAGCAGTCATGCACTTCTGAGTATTGCTGCTGGCACTGAGTCATAGGTATGGGCTGTGCTGCACCATTGGGGCTGCTGGCCTCAGGCTTCCTCTACTTAGCAGATGCACGTACATGGTAGTGGTTTTAATGCACCAGGTACATGTATTCTGAGATGATGGCATTGTCCAGATTAGGTTCATAATGGAGCAGCTGCCAATTGGCATATGTGAATGCACATGACAGAGGCATTTGACTGTCAGGCAAGCAATAGGTCTTGTCTGGCTCAAGTCTGTACAATCTGCATCAGGGCCACAATATATGTAGAGGTGTCCTGTGTTGGCTTACATGTCAATGATTTTAGTGTAGCTCTCTGGATCGTATCCGTTCCATCTGTCCCTCTTGGTGTCAAAGTCACCAAAATCAATGTCCTCCACTTTCTCATCGGCAGCAATGTGCTTGCTGGTCCATTTGGCTCCCTTGTTGCGTGGTCGCTCCATGCAGTCCTTGGTCTTGTGTGACATAGCTCCACAACTGCGGACATACCTCAAAGCTCAGCAAACACAGCTCAGCATGCTCAGAATGGAAGCGCATGCATAAAACCTGTGTTCCTGATTCAAGTGCTGACAAGCAAGACAGAGTCTGGCCGTGTTGCACATCTTACATGATGCAAAGGACTGGTAATCAAGATGCACGACGCACTTTGCATGATGCTGTGACATTGCAGAAGCTACGCCAATGGCTGTCATGGCAGCCACTGTGTCGCCAAGACTTACTTTTCGCATGCACCCTTTCTGAACTTGGTAGCCTGAAAGACTTTGACACCTCTGTCATAGTAATCCTTCTCCGACCCTTTGCTTCCGGCCTTCCAGTTCTTTTGATGCTTCAGAGAAGGCCTTGTGTCGTTCAAGTACCAGGGAGCACTGGACATATACTGTGGGATATGTGGGTTGATCTCCTTGCCTTCCTCATCGACCTCGGCTGGAGCTATGCCGGCTTTTCGTGCCTCCTCAAGCTCCTTCTGCCGTCTGTAGTCCTCATGGTTCTTGAACAGTGTGTTCGCGGACGCCATAGCGTGACCTTGCACACGGCAACAGCAGCGACCACTTATCAAGAATAACTGACAGGCACACCACTGTGTCGGCGGCTCTCTAGCCTGAGCAGTGCAGCTTGCAGTGTCTGCGGCGATACGTGGCAATCTGAGCACCCGGGTGCAACTGTACCAAAGTCTCGATCCAACTATGCTGCACGGCTGCGTGCGTGTGTCTGAGTCCACGCGATGCGTCTTTGCACGATAGGTTGAAGGTCTGGTTGAAGGTCCTCAATAAAAGCCGAGCTTGAGAGACTTTGCATCCCTATGTCGGGACCTATGCTGTGAGCAAGCTACTGCGTGTGTCGTCAGTTGCGCGATAATGAGTCGAGAATGGCAATTGAATGTAGCACTTGCCTCGCTTGGCCCTGGAAGTGGCCTCTCGGCATGTTGTAGTTGACTCTGACGAAGGCTAAGCCTTTGCGGCCACCCAAGCAGGCCTCGTGACCATCTCACGCTTGGGATCCATGGCCACTTATGGGGGCATAGAGGTCTCCGAAGCCCGGCTGCTGCCAGATACTGGCAGCCAGCTAATTAGCTTCAACCTTGTGGCCTTGCAGTCGATGATGCAAGCAGTGGCACGAGAAGTAGCTGAACGGGTAAGTTGCAATTGGGCGCATCACACAGCCATATAAGCCATTAACACAAAATGCAGTCACAAGTCTTGCCTGGGTGCAGATATGTGTGGAGGGCCCTACAGGCATCAAGCTCCGTGAATGTGCTGACAAAGTCATTGGCCTCAAGCAGGAGATGACTGTTCTGAAGCAGAATGTGAAGTCTCAGGCCAACACACAAGATAGCTTGCGAGCTGCAGTATCTGCCCTGGACAAGCAGGTGCAAGTGCTGCCCTCCACATTAGCCAAGCAACTTGCACAGCCTGCAGAGCACCATGCTGAGCAACAGGAGTCACTGCCAAAGTCAAAGTCAGAGGCAAGAGAACTGCTCCAGAAACGGCAGACTCAGGGACCTGATGTTACTGAGAAGCAGCTGGCACAGTGGTCTGAGGTTCTTGATGAACAGCCGGAGGCAGAGTCAGTGCTTGCTGCTCGTGCAGCTTTCATGAGTCAGCAGCAGCAGCAGCAAAGCGTGCCTCTGTCAAGGCAGCTGATAGAGGAGCCGCAGAAGCAGCTGGCCTCAGCCAACCCCACCCCTGTGGGGCCCAGCCCCAATCTGGCCGAGATGCAAAAGGCCGCAGGCCCCACAGCAACACCCGAGCCAGGTGTTCAATCGGTCACTGTAGCGCAGGTATGACAAATAGAGCACTTATCTGTATGCTTGACAACAAGTTGCCTGCTAACAACAGCAAGTCTCAAGCTCTCGATCTCTGCTCCTCTATCACTGCTGCATTACATGTCAAGTGCAGTGCAATGGTGCTGCATGCACGGCAGCTATGCACTTTGCTTGTGAGCGGGATCAATCTTGTTTGGAGCATGAGCCATACAGCCTGGCATGCTTCATGTAATGAAACAAACAGCTACTCTGGTATTTATGCTGCCAGCCCATGACTTGCAACTTCAGACTTTTTACAGGCGAAGCACATGCTTTGCTATCAGGTACCCCAAAGCCCTCGTGTGGGACAGTCTTGACCTTTACCTGTTCCTGCCAAGCTGATGCTTTTTGGTGCTCATGACGCGCAAATGTATGCAGTTTGACAGCACTGCACTGGAAGGCAGCATCTCAGATGTCAAGGTCACCACTTTGGAGCTGAAGGCAGAAGTGGGCAAAAGCAATCAGAAGCTTGTGGCCCTAACTCAGCGCATGGAAACCCTAGAACGGCGGCCACAGCGCACCCTGACAAAGAACCACAGCATGGCTCCAGCCCACATGACCCCCTCTGCTAGCATAGCACGGGCCCCTAGCACAGCCCCCAACCCTGCTATGGGCTCTAGCTCTAGCAATGCTGCAGGGCTGCTGGCTGCTGCCACAGCTGAGGCTAGCACCACAGCTGCAGAGGCTGATGCAGCTGTGGCTCCATCTCAAGCCGAGGCAAATGTCCCACTTGCCAGCAGCAGCGGTCCAGGTCCAAGTGTCAACTTTGCTGCTGACACGGTGTCTGTGCGACCGTCACCTGCCAGCACCCCTTTGGCTGACGATGCATCAGTATCAGGTATGCTGCAAGCCTGTTTGTGCACTTTTGCTTGTTACTTGCTGGTTGACATGCAGCCATCTCTCAACAATCTTTGCATCTGTTGCTCCTTTTCATGCTTGCATTGCACTGGAAATTTACGATGTGTTCTGAGATGCTTTGCGTAAGCAACGTGCATGAGGTGGATGCCAATGATCCAAGGTGCCCCTGTTGATGATGCATCTGCTCTCTCCATTGTTGCTGTACTAGTTCAGCTCTCAGCAGTTGATGCCAATGGAATGCTGACAATGATGCACACTTCCACCATGAACTTGCTCACAACAGCTGCTGCTACCTGACTTGGTCGTACTCCACGTCATTCATTTGCTAAGTTCATCGTCAAGTATGGTGTTGAGTCTGTCTGTGTGGTTGCGCAGCTCCGCTTGGTACAGCAGCCACTGCTGCTGCAAGGCCCAGCCCAGTGCCAGCTGGCAGCAAGGCTGAGGAGCAGGCGTCAGGGGAAGACAAGGAGAATGATGCAGCAGCTGTGACAGCTGTCATCTGGAAGGAGCTGGCAGAGATGAGTGCAGCTCAAGCCAAGCTCAAGGTGAGTTGAGTTGAGTTGAGTCGATTAAGTTGACTGTGTGTGCCTCCAGCAGCGTTGACAGACTTGCATGTAGCGCATACTTATATGCCCACCAGGAATTGGGATGTTTGGGCTGTCAAGACATGATTGGAGGAACAGTTTTGAGACTATGCTGTGTTGTGTGTTTGACTGTGTGCCTCCAGCAGCGTTGACAGACTTGCATGTAGCGCATGCTTACACGCCCAGCAGAAATTAGGGTGTCTGGGCTGTCAAGACATGATTGGAAGAACAGGATGAGATCATGCTGTGTTGTGTGTTTGAGTGTGCGCCTCCATCGGCTTGAGCAATGAGAGACTTGATGTTGCACATGCACACATGCTCAGCAGGGGAGAACGTGTTTTGGCTGTCAAGGCATGATTGGAAGAACAGGTTTGAGACTGTCCTGAGATTTGTGTCTGTGAGGGTTGTGTGCACACCAAAGTCATACTTGGTCATGGTGCTACATGTACAAGTGCCTGGTGGTCAGACATTGGAGTATCACAGAACAAACGTCACAAACATTCTACCTCTATCCTCAATGGTTGGTTTCCTGCGGCCTCCAGTTGTCCTTCTGATGGGCTCAAGTAGGCCAGCGCAGAAATTGCAACAATGTATACATGCTACTTGCAACCAGGCAGAATCCCGTTGTAGTCACAGTGACTCACATCTTGACTCATCGCAGGCTGCTGTCGGGGCAGGGGTAGAAGATGTACGGGAAGTGAGGCAGAGGCTGGTGGCCATTGAGGCCGGCATAGTGAAGTCACAACGCCAGGAGGACAAGCGAGGGGTGGACTTGCTCCACAGGCTGTCAGAGTCAGAGGTCAGTGCAGCCACTTGGTTGAATTTTTGATTTAGTCTTGATGGGCTTATTGTACAAGGCTACCCCGATGGTTGCCAGCATAGATTACAAATCCTGCTGGGGCTAAGGCCCTACCCCATGAGGGGGCATCGGCTCTCACTTGGTTCTATGCACACATCCCACTGCTTGTGTTGCTGCTTGGGCTTAGGCTTCAGAGACACCAGCTGTGTTACATGCTTTGAGCTTGTGCAGAGAGCGCTTTCTGCAGGCTTGCCTGCTGAGTTACGCAAAGCTGCCAAATAGCATTGCTGTCATCATTGGTGTTATCAACACTGCTAGGCCATGGCTGGAATCCATGGCTGAGCTGTGAAATCTGTGTGAGCTGTGCTGACCCAAAATGAACTGGGATGGCAGCTGATTACGGGCGTTCCTGTTCATGAAAGCATGATTGCAGACTGTGGTCCGTTCAGGATGCCTTTGACTAAGTAGACAGGCCTGCAAAACTCTGGTTGAGCCCAGCAACTGCTTCTCAACCCCAGGATCACCCCCTGCACCCTGAATACCCTCTGCACCCTAGCATAGTGGCCCTTGTCACTTGACTGTCAGAGAGTGTGTGTGTGACAGGGCAAGTTGAGTGGGCCTGCATCAGATCTACCCCCTGCACCCTGAACAACCCCTGCACCCCAAATACATTGTCCCTTGTCACTTGACTGTCCGAGGGTGTGTGTGAGACAGGGCAAGGGAGTGGGTTTGCATCAGATCTACCCTGCATCCTGAATACCCTCTGCACCCTAGCATAGTGGCCCTTGGCGCTTGACTGTCACAGAATGTGTGTGTGACAGAGCAAGGTGAGTGGGCTTGCATCAGAGCTGGAGGCGACCAACCAGAAGACAGAGACCCGGTGCAACGGCATCAGGAAGGAGGTGAGCAAGGCCATGTCAGAGCAGAGGCAGCAGCTTGTTGCCCAGTCAGAGGCCATGGCTAAGAAGATGGACGGCATTGCTGCTAAGGTATCCTTCCTGCTTCTGCCTTCTGTCTGTCGCCTCGTCCGACTTGCTACTCTGAGGAGGCCCAGCAGCAGGATCAGCACAGCTGCTTCACTGTTGGCACAAAAGTGTGGAGCCACTGCTTTGAGGACCAGCAGCAGGCTCAGCTCAGCCCCTTTATTGTTGCGCTTCATCCCCGGCTGATAGGCGCTTTCAGGTTAAGCAGCTTCTGCAATGCTCTGTCAGCCGGCATGACAAGGGTTCAGCTGGGATCACAAGCATCATGGAGATATGAGACATGCACAGATGAGCCCTTTTGGACAATCAGACAGAGGCACAGACAAGTGGACAGAGGCACAGACAAGTGGACAGAATCACAGACAAGTAAACAACCAGACAGAGAGACAAAGGCACAGACAGATATGACCATTGTGCACAAGCTTCTTGTCGTCATACAGGCCTACAGAGCATCACAGCAGCTGCCCAGTCTGCACAGCCGGCCCCCACAACGCTGTGGGGCCTGGGCTGCTGCTGGTCCTTGAAGCAGCGAGTCACGAGTCTTGCTGGTCCTTGAAGCAGCGATTGAGCAACACTTTGGTGTTGTGATGCAGGCTGACAGGGCAACACAGGAGTTGCCCAGCCTGGCGGTCCTCAAAGCAGCAAGTCGTGAGTCTTGAGCAACACTTTGGTGTTGTGATGCAGGCTGACAGGGCAACACAGGAGTTGCCCAGTCTGGTGGCTCCTATCAGCCGGGGCCTGAATGCAGCAGTGGAGAGGCTGAGCCTGCTGGAGCACACTGCCCTCAAACCCGGGGACGCCATCCAGCCCAATGACCTTGACAAAATCCTTGCCAGGTGTGCGGGCCTCTTCCTTTACGTCAGCATCATCACCAGCAATGTCACTGCAGGAGTTTACCTGCCTTGATAGTAATAATAATTTACAGGCGTTCCAACTAATCGTTCTTGCCAGGTATCTACCCGTACCTGCCTTGGGCTGTGTCATCTGCTCTGGTAAATACAGATGCAATCGACAGTTGTCATTGAGATGTGGGATTGAGGGTGGCAACAGTCAACAAACACGCATCTGTGTGTTGATTGTTATGGCTCTGGGAACCACACTGAGGCGCATCAATTGTCTTGCTGCTGACTGAAAGTGTATACCCAGTGTGACACCATTGCACACTTTGACACCATCCGCAGAGTTTGTTTGCTGGCTCTTTGACACTCCAGGTACAGCATGCTGACTGCTCACATGAGCAGTGCAGAGATGATGGCAAACAGGCAGATGTGCTTTGCTCAGTGTGATGCGTCTTACGTCAACAAGGAAGGCATGCACTGAATGCATTGTTTATGTACAGACACGCATTCAAAGGTGTGCTGCATGCTGTGTTGCAACATGAGGGAATTAGTGACAGCGCTGCACAGCACACGCTGTGCAATGCAGAGGGCAGCACAGAAGCATATAGGCAAAACCCAGATGACCACCCACATCCCCCTTCCCCCCCCACCCCGCCTCTTCCTTTCTTCATCCTATGTAGATCCTCTTCTTTGAGGTTGATCTGCATGCCTTTTGCATCAAATTATCAATGTTGATGAAGCAGAGCCAGGCACAATGGTGGTCCTTAACCTTGACCATAGATGTGCTGGGCCATTCACTCTCAAGCACTCTCCACCTTTGGACGATCCTTGGAGGCCCTCGCGTCTCTTGTTGAGGGCAATCACTTTCACCTTGCCTTTTTGTGATGTGTGTGTGTGTATGTGTGCAGGGCCGTGGAGGGCCCCAGGGCTGGAATCAGCAACGTGGAGCAGCATGTGAACCAGCTGGAGCAGCGCTTGGAAGACTGCGTGGCGCACAAAGCCAACTCAGCTGACGTCCCCTCCAACACCCAGGTCAGCCATGCCTCTCTGGGCATTTTGTGACTCACTCTGTCTGTCTGTCTGTCTGTCTGTCTGTCTGTCTGTCTGTCTGTCTGTGAAACTTGCTTCTGGTGTGTGTATGTTGTTGCCAGAGCTTCCTTGACCAGTGTGGCTCAACCTTGCCTTGAACAAAAGAAAAGACTGCACCTTTTGGCGTTAATGCAATGAGATGCCAAGTGTTATACCGGGCTGCTCATTTGCCGTGCATAAAGTTTGGCACCGCCGTTCAACAACTGCTTCAAAGCAGCAGAGGCGCCCCACCACATCCTGCGCTGCTTATGTGTTGCTTTGGCATGCTGTGCAGATGGCAAACCAAGTGGCACAGGCTCAGAGCAAGGCACAAGCTGCCCTGCAAGGCCTGCAGGACCAGATGCAGCAGCACCTTGCAGGTGAATAAAGTCTCACACCACATGCCCCTTGGTCGCCATGTTCAGTTGTGGTGTTTTCGAACGCAAGCAACTGTAGCTGCTCATTGCAAGAAACTTCATGCAGCGTTTGACAGCCTGTGGCCTGCATGAGTTTGTTTCAGTTGAGTGGTCAGGATATGAGATGGTTCTGCGGTGTCATGTTTAGCTGGCAGCATGCCCAACAGCAGCTCCAGTTGCTGATTGGAAGGAGTTCACTGAGCATTTGCCAGCCTGTGGCTTTACATCATACCACTGAAAGAAAGTTGCTGGCGTCGTCTGTACAAGCAGCATGCCCAGACTGCATGACTGCAAGATTTGTCAGGTTGTATGCACCTGTACATTTCTACGCTCCAACAGTGAGCGTGCTGCATTCCCTGCCCAGACACAAACCTGCATTACAGAACTGCTCCTGTCTGCTGGACCTTTACTGTACATCTTGACCAAGCTGTGGGATGGCGTGCAGGCAAGGCTGACAAGGGGGGTGTGCAGGCTGGGGAAGCAGGGCTGCAGCAGCGCTGTTCCCAGCTTGAAACAGCCCTCCTGCAAGGCCTGCAACAGGTCTGCAGGCTGTGCAACTCTGCATAGGCTTATACCTCACATATACTCAAATGGCGTGCATACTGCATGTTGCTGTTGTGGGTGTTCCCAGGCATGCTTTCACTTGCTTGTACATGGCCAATGGGATGGCTGCCTTTCACCTGGAAGGGCTGCAGTCTGCCTCAGCACAGGATGCTGCATTCAGCCTGAGTACAAGGCTTGCAACCTGCTTCACAGCTGCAAAGCTGCTACTTGTCTGTTTTCAATCTCAAATGAACAACCCATCTTTCCCTTTCTGCTTTTGGCAAACAGGATGCAGTTTGCATACAATGTAACAGGTCCCTCACCTAACCCTCAGACCTCCACCAGCTAGTTGTGCTGTGACAGGTGACAGACAGGGCAGCAGCAGCGCTGACCCTGAAGGCTGACGGTGAGGAGGTGAGCGAGCTGAGGCTGTATGTGAAGGGCCAGTTTGCAGATGTGAGGGCAGCAGCAAAGGAGGGGGTAGGCAGGGGCAGGCTGACCCACACCACTGCAGCTGGCCAGACCCTGTGCCTGTCCTGCGACCAGCCCTTGTCCCCTCTGAGGGCTCACATGCATGAGCCCCTTGCACAGCAAGGTCAGTCCCAGCAAACCTAGCCTCTTTTGGGGCTTTCCAGCACATCTTGTCTTCATACAAGACTTTGTCCTCTGTAGCTGAAGGCGCTTGTTGATTGCAACAGCCAGTTGTCAAACCTTTGTATCTTGCATGTGTTTTGTGCACCCTTTCAGGACCATGTGAATGAGCTTCCTGTGCAGCAGGGTCGTTTGGCCTGGCCCAATGATCGGCTCTGTCACGAAACTGCAGCATGTCGCATGTATGCTTTGTGTGTGAACAAGTGCTGAGAGGTTTTGAAAGCCTGCAAGTGCCAGTCATGAATGTGCCAAATTATAACAGCCTCTGCCATGGCTTGTGTGATGATGCTTCCTGACAGCTGAAAGGCACATGTCTCCTGTGCATGTGGTGCCAAAGGGTAGACCCAGTACCTGCACTATGCCGGGTGTCAGCACTTTTCACACCACACATGTTTTCTTTACAGGAAAGCCTGGCAGTCTAGCTTTGCTCAAACATTGACTACCTTTTCACACCACACATGTTCTCCTCACAGGAAAGTCTGGCAGTCTAGCTTTGCTCAAACATTGACTACCTCACTGCGCTTCCAGCACTGCGCCTACCACATCATTTCTTTTCCACAGGACAGCATTGATGAGAGTGGTTGCACCGATATGACTGTGCACGTCTTAGCACTTCTCAGGCTCTGTAGGATACTCCCCTGCAGACTCGGGAGTGGCTGGACGGAATAGATAACACTGGACTGAATGCATGACTGCTGGTGCAGGGGTGTATCCAGTGCCTGATGAGGGGGTGACAGAGGGGTGGGCGCCCTCTGCAGCCCCACTCTCAACTAACGAGCCCATAGGCGCAGGTGAATGCCTTTACCACCTTGCTGTTACCTTTGCCACTTTGCTTTGACCCTTGACAAGAAAGAGTCTTTCAAAACAAAGGGCCTTTGACAACAAAGGGCCTGTGACAACAAAGGGCCTTTGACAAGAAAGGGCCTTTGACAACAAAGGGCTTTTGACAAGAACGGGTCATTGGCAACAAAGGGCCTTTGACAACAAAGGACCTTTGACAATAAAGGGCCATTGACAAGAAAGGGCCTTTGCCAAGAAAGGGCCTTTGACAACAAAGGGCCTTTGACAACAAAGAGCCTTTGCCAAGAAAGGGCCTTTGACAACAAAGGGCCTTTGACAATAGCGGGAAGACTTGCAGTTCTTCTTTGTGTCAAGTATACTGCTGTAACCCAGCTGTTGGAGCAGCTCCTCTCTGCCTAGCTGATTTACAGCTTGCTGCAGACCAATCACACCCCTAGGCAGATCGTCAGGATCCAAAGTCATCAAGGAAACATTGTATGATGCATCTGCTTGATGGGTGTGCAAGAGTGATCCATGCGTGAGGCATCTCAAGTGTGTTGCAGCCATCAATGCGAGGCATCAAGCAGAGAAGAAGAGGCTGCAAATGGCCATGGCTCCTGCAGATCATGTGCCTCCTGCCAGGACCTCAACGCCAGGTAGGCTATATGCAACTGTCCATTTGATATGCAGAGGTGCTGCTGCTAGCAATCTTGAGTTTCATGTGCTGTACTGCTGCAGTCTGTGTGTCACATTCTAGGGTGTAAGGCTGCATGCTGTGCTTTCAAACTTGCACCATGAAGTCAACATGTTCAGCTGCGGTTGCCTCATGATGCTGTGTTTGCTCGTCAGCTTGTCATCACTGCCATGTCACACTTGGCTTGGCACTGCTTGGATCTAGTCCGCAAAGCACAGACATGTCAGGCTGACCAAAAACATGCCTTGTTGCCCAAAGTTCTGTGACCAACTTCACAAAATGGCCCTTGCAGAACTAGCAGAGCTGAGCACCAACCCTTCCGTGGTCAGAGCGTCCAACCCACGAGTGAAGCAGCAAACCGTATCAGGGTCAATAGCACAGGTACGACAACTGGTTTGGTCAAGTAAGCCATTGTTCAGTACAATGCTTGCCTTCTTGCCCTAGCTTGCCTCAAAGCTAAGCTTGCTGTCAAGTGCAATACAGTCTGCCACCAATGCACAAAAAGTGAGCAATCAGTTTGTTGGTGCAGGGCCACCTGCCGAGCAAGCAGAACATCAAAGGCAGTGGTGTGCCATCTGGGGCAGCCCGCAGGCCAGCTGACACAAATTCTGCTCGCCGCAGCTCGAAGTAGTCATTGCATCTCTCAAGCACCTAACTAGCAAAATCGTGCTAGTTTTTTGTCTTACTTGCAGTTGATACCTCTGGACTACAGGAGTTCATTGGTTATGCAAAGTGTCTATGTCATTGGAAAGTATGAGCCCCATGGGGTAATTAGCACCCAGACATGCAAAGTATCACTGTTGTTGAAAGTACTGGCCTCATGGGGCAATTAGCACCCAGACATGTGTGTATAACACACTGTTACCCAATGTTGCATAAAGCCAATCTACAATGGCCAAACTGAAGGCCAAATTATCTAAAATGGGACTCAAAGCATGACTCAGACCTCTTTTGCATCCTTGTTTAACCACTAAATGCAGTACCAAACTGGGATGACAGTGCACAGTTGATGTAGTAGTAGCACTCTACTCAGGCTGCAAAACATGGGCAACTTGAGGTGTTCCATCCAGACTGACTCGCACCTGCACTCACAGTGCAAGTGAGTCACATGGTGTTGACATGCTCTGTTGCATTGCAACAGTATGCTTCAGCCAGGGCAAAACTTACCACTCGCAGAAGCTAGAACAGCACTCCAGGGTCAAACCATTGCCACATCAAGCTGGCTACAACCATTGCCACATCAAGCTGGCTACAACCATTGCCACATCAAGCTGGCTACAACCATTGCCACATCAAGCTGGCTACAATGAGATAAGAAATGGTCACAGAATGCAGTCATACTGTTGTCACCTCTATTAGCCGCCCTAGGTGTCGCAAGACAGTGAGGATGGCTTTGCCAGTCTTGTCCATCTTGAGGGTTGCTCCTCCCTTGAGGTCGCTCTCTAGGAACCAATGCCGCCCACGAATACCCTCTTTACCCTACACAGTCATATTGCCTGTTTTGGCTTGTGCATGTATTCAGATGTAATGCAACGTTACCTAACCCCCAGCATCTGTACATTTATTGTGCCACTTGGCAGGTGATTCTGCCCAAGCTGCCGCTACCACTTGATCAACAGCAGCCCACAAGACACAATCTGATCAGGTGACAGAGCTGCAACGTTTGCTCAATAAAGCTCTATGTCATGTGCGCAGGGTAAACATCTGGAGCAAGCATGCACGCCATCCTACAACTTCTGTGCAAGACTGTTACACAAGTTACAAACTGTATGCTGCATCCACATATACTCTTATGTTCCTGTTGAAGGCATGCTGATAGGCAGGTGGCACATGACGGTTACCGCCACGCAGTGAAGTAGAGTAGTAGCCCTTTTGCGGTCAGCTGGCTTGACACTGTTTGACTTAGTCACTGCCATGAGCTTAGCATTGGCCTCAGCATGGCTGGCAGCATCATCAATGGCTGAGTTGACAGTCTCAATGGTCAACCTGCCCCTCATGTAGCTAGAGACAGACGCCAGCTCTGCCTGCGATATGTACCTGAGTGGCAAGTAGGAAGGCTGTGTGCAATCACTCGCTGGTGTGATCACACAATGCTACAACCAGTTGCTGTGCTTGCTGCTTTCAAGGCTGCACAAGGTAATCACCTGACGCACAAGTCAGGTGATTTCTTCACAAGCCAAGCAGGACTCAGAAGGCACAGATGAGCCATACAGGAAGGCACAGATAAGGCATATAGGAAGTTGGCGGGTTTCCTGACTGTAAGATGCAGAAGGCTGGCTGCAAATATGAGACTAACAGTATCCCGTTGCAGCTGAGACAGACCTGCGTGGTGCCTTGGCCCGCTTCTTCTTGTCTCCAGCTGTTGGTTTGGCGGCTGCAGGCTGAGCCTCCACATTTGCTGTATCTGCATTTTCGTCAGTGTCCAACTCCTCTGTTGGCGACTCTTTGCCAGATTTTGAGGTGCCAGCAGCAGGCTGTGGCTGTGCATTAAGGCTGACACTGTTTGCTTCAGGCAAGCGAGTGGGCAGGTGAGTGCTGATGTACTCCAGCTGATCTTGCTGCAATGCAGAAGCTTTGATGAGAGCTCTGGCCTTGGTGATAGCTTGCTTCTCGCGACCAATAAAGTTCTGAATGTCTCTCAGTTTCTGCTCTATGGCCTGCACACTGGTATCAAGGGCTGCCAGCTCCTGACTGTTCATGTCCCTTGAACCGTCTGCAAGGAGGAGGGTTTACATCTAGGCCCAAAGAGCATTTGTGTTTAGCAGTGCCAGTGATCACTGCAAGTGGCTGACTGATCACTGACTGTGAGGAGTATGCAAATGAAAACCAGAAGACTCACTGTCGACACGAAGAAGAGTGAGCTCCTGCAGCTCCTGAATCTTAGCAGCGAAAGCTCTGGCGACATCGTCTAGACCCTGCGGTGAGGCAAACATGCCTGCTGTATCACGGAAAAACAGTCAAAATAGCTAATGCAAATGCATGTGCGATTGAGAACTTCCAGACACTGAACAGGCCTTGACGCGTTGGCATGACTCGTGCATGCTTCTGTCGAAGTATGCGCGTGAAATGCACAAGTCCCGGTCCTGAATAAAGGCTGTTTGACTTCGGTCAATACTGCACACAGGTTGGACGGGGATCCGTTCGGGTACTTCGCTCACACATGCGACATGAAAGCATGTTTTGCTGTAACGTCGAATAAACGCATCGGATACTGACGAGACGCATGGCGCAGACAGTCTCTCCTTCGCATGTCTTGCAGCAGCTCGCACAACTCACTGGCGTGCAGATGTGTTAACGCGACGAATCCTGTCGCGCTTCTGCAGCAAGCAACAATGGCTGCTTGATGCGACTGCTTGCAGCATTGCGCAGCATGAGTGATGCCCCAGTGATGCTGCAAGTATTGAAAGGCAGCTTTGGAGCTAACAAGACGTACTGGGTCAGTCGACCGAGTAGAAAGGTATCACGCTGACAAACGGCCGGCGTGCTGTACGAAAACAGAACATAAGGCGGACGACTTGCAGCTCATCTCACCGCATGTACGTCCAGGGCATCATTGTCTTCTTTCCTGGTGATCAGCTTGAACATGCCCTGGCTCCACCTGAGATCAGACGACTGCAGGACCCGAAAGTCCAGGCTCAGCTGATGGCAAGCAAATTTGGAGAATGCATAAGCGTTGTGTAAGCACACTGAACAGCAAGCCCTGAAAGTATTTGCTACAAATGCCATATGCAACACATTGTGCTATTTTTAGGGTGATGCCTTCACGCTTGGAAGGCAGCTTTGCATGTTTTGACCACTTTTTGAACAGAGTCACCAGATCTGGAGAGCCCCTGGGCTATCAAGGCGCCTCGCTGAAGGTGCGCTGCAGATCAGTCACAGTACTTTTGGCAACAGCATAGCTGCATATTGGCTGCCTCTAGCCCCAAGGCTGTGGAACACAACATGCAATAGCAAGACCTGAAAACCCATGCATCAACCCCTGTGAAACCATCATGGCTGTTGCAATACAAAGCAGTGCAAGGCAGTCTGTGATGTGTTCTGTTGCATGAGCCACCAATGCAAAATCTCTATGCAAGATGCTGGTGTCAGAGTGGCCTTAGGAATCTGAGATGCATGCACATCGTATACATGTCCCCCCCCCCTTCATGTGGCCCTCTTCATCATGTTGGCTTGTTCTCCCTGTGCATCGTCCCGCTTTCCTCGTCCTTTCAGCTCCTTTTTTGTATGCCCTTCTCCTTCTACCCAACTGCTTGCACGATACTTCTTGCTTGCTTCCTTCTCCTTGACCACATCATCTGATCTGCAGGCCAGCTCCCAGATTGCATCCCTGTTGCAAGCCGGCTGTCCCATCGATAACAACAAGGAACTGGTCTACCATCTGGTGGGCTTCAGCAAAGGTGGGTAACATGCCACTGCGTTGCTTGTTTGGCCATCTCTCGGCATTGTGCATGCTCTTGGGTGGAAGTTTTGTGCCTGCTGTGATGCCCATGGAGCATGCCCCAAAAGGCTAACACTGTGCACAAGCAGCCACAGGCGAGTGCATGCTCATTGTGCATGCTGTTCAGGTGGTGTTGTGCTGAACCAGGCAAGCTATGATGCTGGACCACTCAGGCATGCTTGCAGCACTGGCTGCTCTTTCCACCCTTTGTCTTACTCTCTAGAGATCTATCTTACCCTTATCCATGACTTGCCCTCTGTCATGCCCTGATTTACAACCTCTATGCTTGGCTGCCCCGTGTGTCTGTGTTGCCTTGTGTGTTTGATGCACCCTCAATCAGCTAAGATACTGTGAGCAGTTGTGGGGCATTATGCATTGGATAACAACAGGCTGCAGCCTACTTAAAGGGGGCATGCCTGACTATAGTGGTGACAGCAGGTGTTGAGTGAATTAGCATCATGCTGGGAGCGGTCAACGAACCATGCTGACTCGGGCTCCAATCCTCCTCAAGTCACAAATTTCATCAGGGTATGGTAAGCCAATTGGCTGAGTGTTCCTGCTTCAAAGTGTTTCATGGCATCTAAACCAGAAACAGTAGTAGAGATAGGGACCTGCATGCAACTACATTCAGGCGCATGTGTTGGTCTGTCGTTGCGCAGCCATGCCAACATGAGCTGTCACATGCTTCTTTGGTTGCACCTGTGCTCTGCACAACGTGGTACTATCTGTGCTCTGTGGACGTGCAGCAACTGGGTGAGCTACATTTCCTTGATGCTGGCCTGAACTGCCGAGGTGCGCACTTGACAGACCCACAGGTCCTTAAGTCACTCAGCAAGGCTATGCGGGACACTGCACCTGGGTTGAGCATACATCTGCATGGCACCCCAAGGCAATGGGGTAAGCTCAGATCTAGATGACATGACAATGCACTGCATTACCACGACATTGCATTTGATGACAGTGCACGCATTGGTAGACAATGCTTAACTTGTCTTGCTAAGTTGTGACATCTGTATAGTGTTTGTACCCTGTTTGTCTGTGTACTCGCTGCAGCTCTGAAGTCTCAAGTAGGCCGAGGTTCATGCTGTCAACATAGACAGACTTTGCTTGCTAAGAAAAGGGAAAAAAAGACTACGCCTTTCGGCGCCAATTTAATGGGAAGACGAGAATTATAATGGGCTGCCCAGGGCTACTTAAAGTTTGCTTATTAACACACATGTACATGATTCTCTGACTATCTTGTGTGACAAAGGTTGGTTGTCAGACAGACGAGTGCACCTTTTCCCTGTTACATGTTCTGCTGCATGTGCAGATGATGAAAAGCGGCCGTGGGTCAGACAAGAGAAGGTGCAGTTTCAAGCATGTCTGGAGCGAAATGATGTAGTTGTGGTTGAGCACAAGTATTTTGCTGAAGGGGAGCCGACCCTACTCATGCATTTTGAGGCAATTGAAGCAATGCAAAGGGGTGCATGAGCAGCAGTAAGCAATCTGCTTCGGCAGTACTGCTAGTTGTGGCAAGTTAAATTCACAATTGTTCCAGAAACGTTGCTTCTGGTTCAAGCTTGAAATTATGCTTTCTCCAGATGGATCCACTAAGTGCTCGGACGTTGATCGACCCTGATGCTGCTGCAAACGTGCTTTGCTTGAGAGCCATTCGGCCTGCTTGAACAAAAGCCCGAGGCGAGGTATATCAATATTGTACTCCCCTGCGATGAGAGATGAGGGTATTGTGCATGCACTACTTGTGAGAAGCCCGCTGGTACGTACAGTGTCTACAGACGCTACATGTGTGCTGCCATAACAAGCTTCGAAGAATGATTTCAGGCATCAAAGAGTGTTGCAACGTTAACTAACGGACTACGTAAGCAGAGGTTGGCTGCAGGGTCAGCTTACACTTCAACCTGTACGTTCTTGACTGATACATCTCAGGCTGAGACTCTCAGCGCTAGTCTTGCCTGTTGTTTTGGAATCAACTGTTGAGCTGTCATTGGGCATCTTCATCTAGTTACCCTGCAGCTGTGCCAGGTGTCGCCATGACCAATTCTGCTGCAAATCACGAAATACAAACGGGCGTAACGGCCGAGGTAAATGCTGTACTGGCAAAGGTGCCATTCTGTCAATAGTAGTCATCCACCTACGTCGGCATACCTGCTCTTACAGTCTGCAGTCATCCCATTTGTCTCTTGATCCACTTTGATTGCTCGTCGATTGACTGTCCGCCACATTTGCCTGCCGCCGCGACCTTCTGGTTAGGTCGTCTGCTTGGAGGTATTGTTTGGCTTCTCGTTATTTGCTTGAGTTGAAGAGCCAGAAAAACCTCAGTTGCCATCTTGCAACATGCCAGGCTCGTGTCAGCCATCAACGTCAGTGATGCTTGACGTCGTGTGCTACAGTTATACTTGTCGGTGACACCATGCGCTCTTCTTATAAGCTGAGGTGGTTTGCTGTGCGGCGCAGGTTTGGTGCACCAGTAAGACCAAGAGATCGACAGGACACTGAACGTGATAGAAATACAGTTGCACGACTGGACAGCCGATCAGTAGCACTATCAGCACAACTTGCTATGTATAACCAGGACGCTTCACCCTTGAGCAACAAGCCCCTTGCAGATCCATTCCTGCAAATGCTGTCAATGTCACCTAAAACCTTCCCTGGAGAGAAAGCCATCCCTCAGATTCAGAGTACCAGCGCCAGGTCAACAGCCAGCAGCAGTACCCCCAATGCTTGGCCACAGCCATCTGCAAACTCTGCACCACACAGGGAGTTTGTGCCACAGCAACAGACATATGGATTCAATGGACCAAGGTGGGCTGCTCTTGCCTGCCATTGCTGACAGCACAACTTGTGAGAAGGGTCCACTGAAGAGTCTCTGACAGGTTGTACCGGGCTTACTCTTACTGCAATTTGCAGGTAGAGCACAACTGTGCCGGCCAACAATGAGCAAGCGGTGTCAGGCAACTAGGCTGCAGAATACACAAATGCACAGAGTCGCCCTACACAGGGCGCCGCAGCTGCTTGTTGCATCGATTGGGCAATGGAGTGACAGCAACAAACAATGAGTGTCTTATAGTGTTCCATATAGCTTAGCTGTCAAATACAGAGTGCTTCACCAGACCTCAATCCACAGCTATTGGCAGCAGTTACCCCGTACCACATGGGGGAACACCTTCAGGGCCTTTAGGTTAGCAGGAATACATATTGATCAGCGGCTGCACATGGACCATTGTTTAAAAGTTTGAGGGTTGCTTGTGCATGCCTTTGGCAACAGTGGGTTATGTGCAGAGGCCTTCCCCAGTGTAGTAAAGTGAATGCAGCCATATGGCACATATGGATGTCACTGCAGCTGCAGTCTTTGATCCCTCAATGTACAGTAGTTTAGACGTGGGGCAGTGTTCAGTGAGCATGTATTAAACAGTTTTGAATGTACAAGTTGCAGTGGTGATTTTGAGAGTTATATATTAGCGATTTTGCTGCTCCTGCTACCATGGCCATGTAACGCTGCGATGTTCTGCCAATCTGGCTATGCCTACTGTCTGTGTATGATCGTGTATTGCAGACACTAACGTAAGACCATGCGTTGCAAGCATTTGTATAAGATCATGTCTGCATCATCGCGTTTCCACTTTCGTGAAGAAGAGGCTTCCACACTTCAGCTTGGTCGAGTCGCTGGCAGGAAATCAGGCTTTAAATTGCATGCACCAGTAAGCGGAGCAGCGGCAGCCTCAGGATCATGCGGCTGTGACTGTCTGCTGTACAGGGCTGCTGAAGCGAAGCGTGCCCTTCACTTCTGAGTTGCAAAAGTTGCAATGCAAATAGCTACAGGATGGGCATTGGTCATCGAAGTACACACACCACTAAAAACAAAAAAGGAGGATTCAGCTAGATTCCCATGTGAGTAACATTAACATTCACCACGTAAGAATGACTGCCTTGCGCGATAGTTGATAACACTTTCATGCGCAAGTCCCGCGCCACCCTGTACATTTGCATTCTTATAATTGTCTGCATCCTCAGCGTATTGCAGAACATGAACATACTGTCCCGTCTCGTTGCCACCCCAACTAATTTCGAGCCCAAAGTCCGGTCGACTGCAACGAGAGCATCGAAGGGCAGCCTGCGAAGGATTCCAGCAGGTATGAACAATTTTGATTAGGAGTCTGCTTGATCTGTACATCCCCCTCCTATGCTCAGTCAGTCCTCAATAACTGACGAGCTGTGAGAAACTTTGCAGATTCTCTTCACGTAAGCAAGCCAACTTGGTGGCTTGAGTCCCGATTTCATTTTTCCTTCGCGGATTGGTGGGACCCCGCCAAGTTGAACTTTGGTGCATTGAGAGTCGTCAATGACGACCTCGTGCAACCCAAGGCAGGCTTTGGGTAAGTGTGTTGTTCTGCAGGGGTGCAACGCATTTACTCGGCAAGGTTGCCTTTCACCATGCTCGTAATAACGCAGCATGCTGCTGGTGCTGACTTTACTCTATGGATATGCAGGACACATCCACACAGAGATGCAGAGATTTTTTCCTACATCATTGATGGTCATTTGAGCCATAAGGACAGCATGGGCAATAGTGAGGCGCTCCCCCGCGGATGTGTGCAGTACTTGTCAGCTGGCACAGGCATCGCTCACTCGGTGCGATACCTCCCTTGAGCCAGTCTGTCAAAAACATCTCTTCAGCCCTGCAGTCTTCCCAAGCAATCAAAGTCTGATACTGACGTGCTTGATCACATTGCATTGCAATGTATCGGCTGCATTGCATTGCATTACATTACATCATTAGGCAGTGCAGTGCCTATGCAAGACAGCAAAGTACTCCATTTGCTGACTGTTCTGTCTTGCATGAATAGGAAATGAATGAGAAGGACGAGAGGACAAGGTTTCTTCAAATCTGGATGACGCCAGACAAGCGAGGTCACAAACCTCAGTATGGCAGCAGCAAGTACAGCAAAGCTGACAGGCATAATAAGCTGCTGCAAATCCTTGGGGGAACACAACCCATGCCTGCGTGGGAGTCTGCTACATCAGGGGCTGGCATTACGCTACACCAGGTATGAGAATTTCAGCTGTCCTCAGCCATTGATGCGTATTCATGGGCCGTGTCAGCCTTGAGTCCAAAAATTTCTGTACATGCTTGAGATACTGTATGTTGCCAGGGTTTCTCAGTAGGCAATGTGGCAGTTTGCCAAACCACCATGGTTGTCTGTGTAAATGTGTTGCTATGTTCTACCCGACTTTGTCCATGTACTGCCTGCAGGCTTTACCCATGATCTGCAAGTTCCACCTGCCATGCCCATGTTTCGATGCAGAAGTTCTGAAACAAGAGTTGGGTGCAATGCAGGATGCCAATGTCTTTGTTTCAGAAGCGGATGCTGGCGTGTCGCAAGACATTTTGTTGGGACAGGACAGACAGGCGTATCTCATCTGCATTGAGGGTGGTCTTGCTGTCAACGAGGTTGATCTGAGCATGCGCGATGCCATTGAAATTGTAGCCACTGACAGCAGTGCATTTGAAGTCAAATTGACAGCTGGCAGCCAGGGGTCTCACTTTCTGATGATCGAGATGCAAAAGGCTTGAGCTCAGCTGACGTTCAGTTTGCCACTTGTCGTCACAAGTGGCTTGTGTACCATACGGCCCTCTATTTGCGATATCTAATGTTTTGCAGTAACATCTGTACTGTGTTGGTCCGGCGGTGCAAGAATTCTATGCAAGCTTGTCTTTGGCACATGTGCATACAGCCTGCATGCTCAGCAATGCAATCAGGAATGGTGATGTTTCTATTGTGCTCTTACTGAGTGTATCAAACAGTAACTTAGGTGTAGTGTTGAAAATATTGAACTGATTTGCAGTGCAATATCAGCTTGACTTGTAAACTTCCCGGTAGTCGAACAAGCTCACCTAGATCCAGCACAGAAGCATCTTGCCATGTCAGACTCTGGCAGTGTGTCACTCCGTCATTGTAGTTGCTGATCGGCTAGTATGCACACCTCAGCAGGTATACATTTTGACTTTCGAGAGATGAGCATGACGGTCGTACAATCACGAGACGCAATCCTGAACTGATCATAGCTTCAAGACTCTACTGATCTTCCGCGTGCTTGCTGCTCTCCTCGGCAACGCATGAACACTCTCTGGTGCGGAATGGCTGCATCTTCTTTCTACGTTATATACAGCTGATTCGCTTGTTTTCCGCGAACTTTGTAGCGGCTGGGTCTTGTCCCGGGAATGGGCCCATACTTGCTTGCTCTGGTTCATTTTGGCGGCAACATATATGCAAATTGGCTGATCAGATCAAAACACCCTTGCCCATCATCATGTTTGGAGCCAAACATCACGTTTAGCCCATCACCATGTTTGTAGCCAAACATCATTAGAGAAGCCAATCACCACTGCTTGCCTAATATGCCCATGACCTTGCCCATGGGATGCGAAGCTGGCCCCGGTCCTCGTCCGGCATCCTGGAAACATCTTGACACTGCTCAAGATGGCTAAGTGGCCAGCAACTGCCCATCATCATTATAGCCCAATGCAGAGCCTATCACCAATGCCAGCCCAATGCAAAGCCTATCACCAATGCCAGCCCAATGCAAAGCCTATCACCAATGCCAGCCCAAGGCAAAGCCTATCACCAATGCCAGCCCAAGGCAAAGCCTATCACCAATGCCAGCCCAATGCAAAGCCTATCACCAAGGCCAGCCCAACGCAAAGCCTATCACCAATGCCGGCCCGATGCAAAGCCTAACACCGTTTTTAGAGTGACCCCATCTGCCCCAAAATGTCTGAAGTTTCTTTTATTTTTTTCATCTTGAGATCACGGCCTCACAGGCCTTCACAGCTTCCCGCGATTCCAGCAGCTATAGCGCACGTGTGGACACAAACGATTTTAGAGACGTGGAAGGATCGAAACCAGAACTCCGTTTAACCTTTGTTTATCAGCAAAATCGATGAGATGTTTTCACCAACCATCACAGCTTGTTAAGCATTCTATGGCTGATGTTCTCGTTCATCCGCAGATAGGGCGACTCATAACGCAACATCTCGACCCTTCGTCGATAGTCATGCTCTGTGACACTAGCCGATGCTGTCGAGATCTGTATTTACCCTTTCTGGGACCGCTTGCTCAAGTTCAGATGCAACATCTTTACACGAGCTGCCGACTAGTTTTGCAAGAAATCGTGAGAGAAGCTCTTGTGAAGTCACATATGTCGCCAGACAGTAGCAGACACTCAGACTTATATTTCAGAACAGGTGTACTCTGTGACAAAAGAACATTGTCCCACCATTTTTTGTGCGCTGCGTTGGCAGTCTTGACCGACAAAGCCAAACGAATACCTCAGCACCTTGTCGAAGGCTGCGTGACTCCTCTTGATGTTGACTTCGGTCCATACGATATTTCGGCAGACAGTGAGAGCATATATGACTATGCCTTGGTGGGTTATGGGTACATTGGAAGGAAAGCGGGTGACATGATCATTGCAGGCAAAACATTCAGCATTTCAAAGGAATACTCCAAGATATGTCCGTCTTCTCTGATCAGGCCGCTGAGCATCGACATTACTCTTCAAGGCTCTGTCAGCATCAAAACTAACAGTCGGTCTGGGGCATACCATCGGGACAATGTGACAGTCAAACAGCAGTGGCCTCCTTTCACTCTATGGTCCGAGTCAGATCTTACAGAATTCGCTCATTCAGAAGACATCGAACAGGGCTTCACATATCAAGATTGGGGCATGTTTCTGACAATGCAGACGGGGGACTTCCCTCCAAAACCTCCTTTTTATCCCGAGAACTGGGAGACTGTAGAAAGGTACGAGCCGGGCCGAGGCAAAAGTCGTACGAGATTCACGGCCTTTCAGACAGACAATTCAAAAGATACTTCTTGTTTCAAGTATTGTGAAGAGGTGAACCGTTCTCTTTGGGTTTCGCTGGATCACAGATGATCAACTATAAGTGGTCTCCCAGTTCAAGTACTTGGGCAGTGTTTTCAACTCAGACTGCACTTTAGACGCTGAGCTAACACACCGAGTGACTGCTGCAAACAGTGCCTTCCAGCAACTCAGTCGGGTCAACTGGGAATTTGGTCCTCTAGGGCTTTGACCTTGTTTGTTAAAATGCAATTTTTCCAGTGCATCGTCATGTCAGTGCTGTTGTATTCTGGAGAAACATGGGCTGTTGTGAAGCAACACATTAGCCCTTTGGCTGTTTTTCAGGTGAACTGCTTGCGACGCATCTGTGGCATTTCTCTGTGCGATCATGTGCCAAATGTGGACATGTTGAACAGGTGCAACACCCTGTCTGTGGAGTCTCAGTTGCGAGGCAAAAGACTCAGATGGCTAGGTCATGTTTTCAGGATGCCTAATGATAGATTGCCTAAGAAGCTATTGTTTGGTCAAGTTAAGGGGGTCCGCCCACCTGGTCGCCCCAGGTCTAGTTTCAATGATGTTGCTTTGCATGATTGTCAAAACCGTCAGATTGGTAGACCGTATAGAGATGCGCAAGACAGACTGCTTTGGAAAGACAAGACTTGTCCCGCACCTACCTAGCTCATCATGAGATGGAAAGCGTTAATATTATTATTATTATTATAGATGATGAATAAAAGGGATTTTTGCACTCTTTGGGTGCGGCCAGCATATGAATCGGGTAAGATTTCAGTAGATCGTGAATTCAATGCTAGCCCAATGCAAAGCCTATCACCATTGGCCAACTGCAATGCCGGCCCAATGCAGAGCCTCATCAGTGACAGCCCAGTATGGAGCCTATCACCAGTGACAGCTCATTCTGTCAAGCCTCCTACAAAGGCTCCCTGCTGCTTGTCCAAGTGAAGGTCCAACATTCCCGCCTGCCCAGCGTACAACCTACTAGCACTGTCTGCACATACTGCTTGTGCGCGCGCGAGGCCTCAGCAAAGCCCCCATCACTCTGACAACTTACCAGTGTCATGTTTGGTTTCACAAGCTTGGACCCTAACACTAACACAATACCCCTCTGATCCAGGCACTTTACCAGGCTCTGCAGATCAGTGCATCCTTGGGAACGTGTATCTGAGATCCAATCTATCAAGGAAGCTTGGATTTTCTAAGGCCACGTGGTGCAAGTGTAGTTTTGCCTATGCTCTACAGAAGGGCGGTTCATCACACTTTGTTGCAAGGACTGCTTTGCATTACTCACATCTGCTGACATCAGTTCTTTGCCACACGCCAATCACCACACTTGATTACCATGTCGTTTCTTGCCTCTGCTTGCCTGTCAAGTTGCTCACGACACTGATCATGGAAAGCCCAAGTCGTTTGCATGTGGTTAGAGTAGGCCTAAGAATCTGTTCTTTGACACGCTGAAAGGCATGCATGTTGATGACCAACCAGCCCAGAATATTACCATTCACCTATGGATTTTCAAGATGCTTCCCTAATTGGCCCAGTCATGCTGATGTGCAAAATGAAGGCATTCTGACGTGTGCTCTGAAACCACGTGAATCGACAAGCCAATGCGCTCTGTCTTTGCACTTTCACGATCACAATGCATCCGCAAGTACTATTGAAAGCTGGGCATGCTATCGCCGGTCATCTTAGTCATCATGACTGCAGTTGCCGACAGCCGAGACCTCAGTAAGCTTGCACCAGATCTGCACGTTGATCTGCGGTGGCTCCGTATGCCTGCTGCTCTGCGCTGTTGCATTGCTAGCCACGATCCGAAGAAGCCTGGCGGGACTGGGCCAGTCTCGCAGCTGATGTCCCAGATGCGTGTCTACTCTCGGGCAGAGCATGTGCTGTCTGCAGGAGCTTGCAGATAGGACGCAGTCGTGCGTCTTGGAGCCCTGCGGTGCACAAGCACATCAGCCTCAACAGGAAGCGCAAACGTACTCGTGCTTGTCATTGTGAAGCAGGCGAGGCCGATGACAGCACAGGGGACTCCCAAGAAGCACAGCCTTCAACTGAAAGACAGCCAACGAATGCAAGTGAGCAAGACAATCCTGCATCATCCACAGACCCCAAGACAGTTGACTGGCGTGAGTTCAGGTGTGCCATTGCCCAAACAGACCGTCAGTGCAATTTGCACATATGTGTAATATATATCATGTACCATGGAGTCACAATGCTTTGCACAGTGTATCTCCTCCAGCAAGCTCTATGTCTGCTTGACATACGACACAGATCAGAACAGATACAAGAATGTACCGCTTGTTTTGGCAACTCCATCAATCCCTCATGCTGTCAAGCCCAGCAGATCTGCTTGGAGTCTTTAAACATTATTCTCGTGACTGCCCAGGGCACGCCTTGTAGCCGGTGACAGAGGGCAGCAGGGTGAAGTCAGCACCAGCAGTGCAAATGGCAGATGGGCACATGATGTGGGCAAACCAGAGAAAGGCTGCCTTCTGTTGGCACATCCCCTTATGTTTGGCAGCAGCCAGGGATACTTTTCTCAGGTGTGTTTGCCTACTAACCAGATCATCAGCCTAGCGTTCCCTAAAGGGCATCTCTGTTTGGACTCTGGTGACCACAAGTCTGAGAGTCAAGTGCGTTTAATGTTTAGTGAATGTCAACTGTAATCCATGGCCCAAGACCGCCATGGAGAACAGGGCTGTTCTTTTGGAGAATACCAAAGTGAGCACACAACACCTTTGAGCTACTGCAGAGAGCAGTAGCTTGATCATGGTCCTTCATGAATGCCTGGTTCCTATGAGTCGCATAGGAAAGAAAAGCGCTCAACTGAGAAACCTTGATAAAACCTCGATAAAACCCCGATAAAACCCCAAAAACTATAATTACTGAGCTTTTCTGAGGAATAACTTCACATACAGATTGAGCTGGATCAACAAGGGAGAGAAGGCTTGGGCAGTATCACCACTCCCAGTATCTCCAGGACAGCTTCTCCCACAGTGACTCCTGTGACAACTACATCAACAAGCCATGCACACTAAAATGATGCTGCTTGTTGTGTAGGCGGTCATCTTCCTCTTTGAGCATGATGAAACCGCAAGTGCTGGCTTCATCTTGAACAAGCCAACCGAGCATGTTCTGGGGAAGCTGGTTGGTGCCGACAACCTGTGCCCTGAATTTGCAGACAATGTTCTGTATCTGGGAGGAGATGTAGGGCATGATACCATGCATTTTCTGCACGGCTATTCTGACATACAGGTACAGTACTTGTATACCTGTCAGCGATAAGTTTGCTTGTCTGCTTTGTGTGGCGTGTCTGCTTGCTTGGTCAGGTGAAACTGTACCTGTCAAATAGGTTCACGCTGGGCTTCTAAGCCTGAGGGCACACCCAAAATACATCTCGGCTGGTCTGAGTTGTCTCTCCCAGCTTATCACCCTCAAGATCTGGTGCTGTTGAGTGGATGCCTCATGATAGCGATGATTCTCGCATAACAAAACCACTTTCAAGATTCATTCCTGCTGTCCTAGGTGTGCAACCGCAGTCCAACATGCTGAGATATGCTTCCTTGCACCATGAATTGTCTCACTGCTTGGCAACTCAAACTTGGCAAATTTACCTCCAGGCTGATGTGTGTCTCTGGCAATGGTACCAAGGAAGTGATATTTGTCAACGCAACTACAGTGTCTTCAGGCACTCTAGATGCTGAGATGTGTGATGTGCAGGGCGCTGTTGAAGTGGTCCAGGGTGTGTTCATGGGGGGCTTTGAGGAGGCCCGCTTTGGTATCCGAACTGGCTCCAAACAATCTGATCAGTTCAGGTATGTGCTTGGAGGGGCAAACACCTGCCATGTGGTGCAACCCTTGAACGTTGTGCATGGCAGATGGTCTCACTCCTTGCTATTGTCTAGGGCATGATCTGACAGGTGTTCTAGGCAAGGTCATGGCTAGCTACACAACAGTCTGCTGATTGTGTTCAGTCCTGTTGCACATCTGCTACTCTGCTGTTGCATGAGCCAAGTGCATCACTTGGCCATGAGCACAATTGCAAACGTAAGGTTTTTATCACTGGCACTGATTACCACTGTTGCCGTGTAGGTGGTTCAACAGGTATGCTGGCTGGGGCCCCGGTCAGCTTGAGGCAGAGTGTGCTGCAGGGGTCTGGTTCACAGCTGCGGCCAGCAGTGATGTCATACTGAATCAGCAGAATCTGTCTGGCAGGGAAATGTGGCACACCATACTGGAGATGATGGGTGGGGACTATGCAGCCCTGTCGAAGAATGTCAGAGATGCATACCCTGAGAACTTGCCATCAGATCCATGACTTGTGATGATGCATGACGCTGTGGATCAGGATACAATTAAGCAGTTCCAAACATGATTTATGAAGACCCCGGTGCGCATGTCATGTCATGTCGTTTTAAAGCTTACAAAACCCTGTCCTACATTTGGAGCTTGATAATGGCACCACCACTAGCAGGCTTGGAAGCAAAGATCACTTCCTCAAGCTGATCGCTCTTGACTTTGCCATCCTTGATGCATTTCTCAAAATAGTTGGACTTGATGGCTGTGATGAACTGCGCAGCATCGGCCTGCTTGATGAGGGACACCGTGCACCCACCCCAGCCAGCCCCTGTCAGTCTACTTCCCAATGCACCCTGCTTGTTGCACTCAGCAATCAAGGTGTCTAGCTCCTCACAACTGCATTCGTACAGGTCCCTGCATGACACACGCACAATCAGACTGCAACTCCTGTGTGGAAAATGCACACCTAATACAGCTTGTAGGGGTACTACTTTGGCAGACAAAACAATGCAGCTGCATGTGATCTGACTGAACTCTGCTTACTCATTCAGCAGGCAAGGTTGCATGCAGTTCAGATCAATCCCTATTGTCAACATCACACTCACAGTAGTCCCTGCTGCATAACGCACCTGCAGCAGATTGCAATGCTATAACCTTGCAACATCAACAAACTATGCCCTTACTGTTCACACATCACCTTCCCCACCCCTCATCCCCCTTCCCCAAAAGCTACTCAAGTAGCCTGACACTGATTGCTCAGCACTACTGCACAATGCTCATGTTACATGGAGGCAGCACAATGGGGAATCTTGATGACCTCTGTCAGCATTTCCTTAAGTGTGGTATTCAATCAGACATTGTCTGGACCTCAAGGGCCCCTGAGGTTTGAGGGGGCCTTGACGTCCAGGGCAGGTGGGCCCCTTCAGAAGACCCTGTGTGCAAACACTGTCATGCGGACTCTCACCTGCAACTGGCTTGGCTGGCATCCATGTAGTCACCCAGCTGCTTCAGTTTGTCATCCTGGGACAGCTCAGCGTTGTTGCAGACCTTCTGAAAGTCGCGTACGCGCTGGGCCTCCGCAAAGACGTGCAGGCTGCGCTGCTGCAGCTTGAAGCCTCCTGCCTTGGCCGCCACTGGGATAGAGCGCTGCTGACTTGGATTGTCCTCAAACAGCTTCGTCAGACTGGTACCCAACAAGCCCTCAATCTCTGCCTGCAGGGACACTTGGGATTATTGTTGGTTGTTCTTTTTCTCCTTTTCAATTCAGTTTTTGTTGATCTGCAAAGCCTCTCCTGCAAATTGTTGGATTCTCAAACCACAAGGCACCTGAGAGTGACAGGAGCCATACCGCATCACACCTACAACAGGTCAAATGTCACAAATTGCAGCTGCACAATTTGTAGACTGCTGCCTCTTTGCAGCGCATGGTTACAACACAAGAGGAAGCATGTTGCCTCTGGAACTGGCCAAAGCTAGTGCCCAGCAGGCGCTCAACCCCAGCCTGTGTCTCAGCAGCCACAGCTTTGCTGTTTGCATCTGGGCATCAGCAACATATTGTTTTCAGTAACATTTTAGAAAATTGTCAAAAACTACGATTTCTTTTAACGAGACCTTTTCAAACAAACTGTATACAATTTCTCACATTACTCTTGGCTGAATGTTTGCTAAAATCTTTGCAATTCAAAGACTTGCTGTTAGAGACACTACAGACACAAAAGGCCACAAGACCGTTTAAAACCACCTTACTGTGCCACACTTGTCTACATATCATTGGGGATCCCATGTGGACCTTGGGTGCAAATCTCAAGCACTACCCAAGGGGTATTGTTATCAGTACCTCCTGGGCAGCCCTGTATATTTGATATTTATACATTTCTTGGCTTCTCATTGAATTGACGCCAAAAGGCGCAGTCTTTTCTTTTCTTTCTTTTCTTTTCTTATCAGCACCTACAACCTCTTGCACAGCTTGGCAGCTGCATGATACAGAGATGCCATGAATTAAAAGGGGCCAAAAAGGGGTGAGAAAGGGGCAAAAAAGGGGCCAAAAAGAGGCCAGAAAGGGGCTGCTGTCATACCTGCTCATAAGGCGCTTCATGCAGAAATTGCTTGGCTGCTTGGCAGGGTGCATCGCTTGCAGACTGCTTCGACTTGTCTAGCTTGCTCACTGCCAGCTCCTCAACCTCCTTCAGAATCCTTACTCCAATTGCCTTCTCCTACAGCCAGAGCCTTACAGAAATGTCAGACCACACATGTGCAGGCACATGAGGTGGGGGGCTGAGAGGGTGGGGGGCTGAGGGGTTGACACACAAGCATGCACACTGGAAGATAAGTTTCTCCATCTCAGCTGATTCACTTATGCTTCTTTGTGGCGCATGTGCAAACAATGCATCAACACAGATGTCACAAGTGTGCAATAGCAAAAGTAGGGCTCGCAATGCAAGCAGGCTGCCAGCTAGTCTGAAACTTTCCCACACAAGGTTTATCAAAACAGGACCACCATAATTGAATACAGACCGCAGACTGGGCACACCGGTATTATACTTGGCTGCTCACTAAAATGACGCCGAAAGGTGTAATCTTGTCTTTTCCCTCATACAGACCGCAGCCACCAATTCTATTGGTCATCCAATGCTTGCAATCTCTGTTACTTCTCTCTAATTACTCTGTCACGGTGGCAATTGCAGTCTTACTGGCTGTAGGTCTAAGGAGCTGTGCATACCTTGGACATGCCTAGCGTGACTGCCAGCACAGCAGCAGCCAGTTTGCACTCCACCACCCTCATGTTGTACCGCCCTGCTGCAGTTTCGGCCTTGTTGGAGACTGTCAGCGAGTTGGCAATCACAAACACAGCGCCCTCGGGCAAAACCACATCGGAAGCCCGGATCTGCAACAGCAGAGGTATGGTCTGAAAGTTGTCAAGGCTTGTACTGAAGAGTCAACACTTACACAGTGGCAGGTGTGGTTGAGAAGTCAAGGGTGAAGAGGCAATACATACACCAACTTGGCAGGACCACATCACAAGCCCAGATCTGCAGCAGTAGAGGTGTGGTTTGGAAGCTGTGAAGGGTGATACTGAAGAGGCGATATTTACACCAACTTGGCAGGACCACATCCAAAGCCCAGGTCTGTAACAGCAGAGGTGTGGTTTTGGAAGCTGCCAGAGTGATTGTGAGGAGCCAGCTCTTACACAAACTGGGCAGCCTGAGCTGAGATGACATCAAAAGCTCTGATGTGCACAGCAGAGTATTGGTCCAGGTCGAACATGGGTCAGCTCTTTAGCAAAGCTCAACTAGGTGCTTTTCGGTTAGCCCTCAGGCGGTGTTGGGGTAGCTGGTGAGTGGTTTGGGGTTGCTTCACAACAATAGCTGGCACAGGCAGATTGACACCAAGTAGCAACAGCCAGTATATGCAATAAAGCAAAAAACTGCAATGATTTTTCGACAACTCAAAAAGAGGGAGACATGCATTTGCTGTTATACATTGTTGCATCTCCCACGTGCATTCATGTTATGATGGGGTTATGTCATTGCTGACAAGGAGACCGACTGTCTTGGGCTGATCATATCTGGACACTCAGTGCTTAGTGTATGTTCATTGCCCAGTCATTGTCTGTTGACTCACCTGATGTGTCCCAAGACACGAAATGTAAACTGATTGATACAAGGTTTGGCAGTTGAGGACAAAGAGAGGCCCAAAAGCAGCAACAGGGTGCTGTTCATTCACGTGGCAAGACAGCTCTACTCACTGGGTTGAACTCTATGAGCTTGGCAATTTGAGGCATGCCCATCATGGAGATAGCTTGGTCCATGCCCCCCGACTCAGTGCCCACATACCTCTCACATGTTGTCGTGAACTCAGCCACGTCCTGCATCAACAACAGGAGAAGCTTCTGCATATTGTGTCCAATCAACAAAAGCCAAGCATGTAGTGTGATACCATCCTGTGTCCTGTATAGGCAGAGGAGTTGCTGAAGTTATATGCCCTGGCATACTTTTGCCCCTTGAACCAGAACAGCCAGCTGTGTAATGTGCCTTGGGCCAGTCAACAAGACAGTAAGTAGACACAGTGAAGCCTCGCTTGAGCGCATCAGCAGCCTGCAAAGTGGACTGCAGTTGCCTTGCCACATTACAACACACAACAGTACAGAGCAGGGAACCTCATTTTTGTGAACCCATCACTCAGTAGTGAAAACAGGAGCCAGTCACAATGTGCATTGCTGCAGCTTGTTGTGTGCTGCTGATTCACAAGCACGTATGCAACATAGTGCGCCAATGCTTGAAACATGTGAAGACAACACCAGCCCAGCTAGCTGCAGGCAGACGGCACCCAGCTGACAGACACCAGTACGGCCAGCAGTTTGCTGTGTCAATGCACAGTCACAAAATCAGAGACAACGCTATAGCAAGACAGACAGAAGTCCATCCAGCAGTTGCTGTGGTCAATCCACAATCACAAAATCAGAGACAAAGCTGCAGCAAGACAAGCAGAAGAAGAGATGCAGATGCAAGGCAATGACAGGATGGCGCACCGTCTTGCTTTGATGGCCGGCATCAAAGGCAGCCAACAAGGCAAGGGCAGCCACACACACAAAGGCAGAGGAACTAGAGAGGCCCGCCCCTGCACACCATGTGCACACGCCCTCAGGGGCAGGCCCCTGCCTTTCAATACATGCCTTGAAGGGCAACCACCAATGGGGGCCACAGAAATGACAGGCAATAGCGCTCCCAGAGCCCAACCCACAGGCTTTCTCAATGTTCACAAGATTCACAACCAACTGAAAGGGCTTGTGGTCAAGGTGTCTGAGGGTGTCTTGAAGTTACGTGTCTGATGCAGCGGAGTGGAATGAGGTAAAGCGCTGAGCTTCTTACCGATTTGGTAACAGGAATGCCAAGAGTCGCCAAGACTGCCAAAGAAGATGAACAAACGAATGCTGCAGAGCTAGAGAGGCCGGATCCTGCACAACGAGAAGGGCCCAAACTAAACAGCGGGGAAAGCAGCACACTTTCACTCCTGGTCGCTTTTCAAGCACGCTCTGCAGCTGGTTCCAACAGAACTAGCAAAACTTGCAGCTAGTGCAAACAAGGTCATCACGTGCAGAGCTGGATGCTCAATTGCTGCATCAAGTCAATGGTGAAGCACACAGTGCGACAGCAGAAGCTTCATTACCAGCTACATGGCACATGCCCGCGTGGCCAGGACAGCAGCAAGGCTTGTTGGCACACATGACATGCAAGGTCAAGCAAGCCGTGTGGCAAGGTTACAGAAACTCAAGACTTAGCACGACACAGCATCAGCGCATGACAGTGAAAGTCCCATGTGTCAAGCAGTAGTGCAATCAGCGCATGACAGTGAATGTCTTGTTTGTCAGGCAGCAGTGGGATCAGAATGTGGATGAGACGCACCAGTTGGCACCTGGCCATGCAGCATGACCTGCAGCCCCACAGGCGCGGGGGCCTTGCCCTGTTTCTCCAAATACTCAAACACACCCTGCAGGAAGCTCATTTACATCAAGGCTTTGCCATTTATATCAATAAAGTGGATCAAGGGACACAGCGTTGTAAGCATTGAAGGAGAAATTTGCGCAAGACCTGAATGGCATAAACAGACTCAGGCGACGAGAGATAAAGAGACTCAGATGGAGAGACATACCTTGTAAGCAGCCAAGAAGTAGTTGGCCCAGGTGTGGTGCTCTAGGTCTACCCTCTGCAGTTCATCAAGGCTGTTCAGATTGGGGTAGACACGCAAACAGCCTCCAGAGCACCAGCATTTCTTGGCACAGATGCTGAGTTAGGCAATGCATCAGTGCAGACCTGCTTGGGATCAATGCTGAAGGTGGCTGTGGGGTATTTTGTCTCATCCATGTTGGAAATGGTCAGGTTGTCTCCACCTTGCTTGATGGCAACAACAGTATCCTGGGGCAGGGCAGAAGAGTGGTCAGAAGTCTGTCTTGCGATGCACACTGGGCAGAAAAGGACTCCTGAAAGCAACCTATTGAGCATGGCCAGACAACAAGAAACCTTGTCATTGCCTCATGCACAGACAGGTTTGACATTGGCAAGTTTGCCAGATGCAGACACCACTGTGAATTAGGACTGCAGCTGTAGAGAAGGACATGAAAACAAGCAAACATGCAGCTGGCAACCTGGGGCCAGTGCATATAGCTGGGGGTGGCATGACATGAATACGGAAAATTAATGCACACTGTAGTAGGGCTGGCCAAAAATAGCAGGAGCATGCTGCAGCAGAGCCACCCACCTGCCGAATGGCCATAGGTAGCACAGCATACCCCTCATAGTCTATATGCTCTCCGATCAAGTTAACCCTTCCTATCGAGACAAGAACCATCAGTGAGTACATTTGATTCAGTGTTGGATCGTTTGCAAAACAGGTAAGCCACCTGGCGATCTTGCAAACAAGGCAGGCCTAGAACCGAAGCGCTCTGTGAAGCCATCTGAAAGCCAGGCATACCGCTCCTGGGCCGCAGGAGTACCTGCAATGCTGGGCACACGCTTGAGCGATATAGCAATGCACGCGTGACACAGCTGTTGGCGGCATAGCAAACTGACCGTCGACGCCGTAAACAGAAGTCAGCTCAGTAAAGGTGGGGACGTTTTCCGCCATACTAGCAGATGGACGGCCGGCTCAATCAAGCAATCTATGTCACTACTAGCACACTCAACACTATCGAGCGCTCAACACTATCGAGCGTCAGATGAGCCTTGGCGATTTGCACTGTCTTGCCAGTGACCACTTGCGGAGCGCCTTTGTCAGCTTGCATGTCCAGTGCTACTGATATCACTCATCTTTAGTAATGCAATATCTTTAGTCAGATTACTACACCTATCCAGCAAGACGAAGAGGCAAAGCTTCGATCCTTAAGCAGTTCTGCAGGCAGCGTCGTCTATTGCGACAGCCCTCCAGCAGTAGCTTTGCATTGCAACATAATCATGCACTTATCCATGGACGGTGTGATCGGTGCCCGCCACTGCCATGGTCTGCCCGTCAGGAGATCTGTCGCAACAGCTAGTTTTGCGTCTCCTTCACACCTGCGACGACGCTTGCATCAGGTGACATTGCGTTGAATATGCATCTGTGGGTTGTTCAAATAAGCAAGTTTTGAGTCGCTATACACGGTGCAGGCCAAGCAAGGTGACACTCGGCAGGCACAGAGGTGCAGGCGGGCAGTGCAAATCTCAGCAACTACAGCTGAAGCTCCCGTTGAGGTGCAAAAGGTGTCTCAAGACGGGTACGAAGTCAGACAAGAGTCTCTGTCAGAATCAAGAAGGCGAATCATTGTCACAGCACCCGCTAAACAATGCCAAAAAGCTTGGCGGAAAATGATAAAGCAAGCCCGAAAAACAGTGAAGACACCTGGCTTCCGGGATATGAAATCGGTAAACTTGTGCTCTATTGCTGCAGCATCATCTCTTGATAACTTGGAAGTCATCGTTTTAGGCCAGCAGTGTTGTCGTTGTTCAGGTTTCTGAGGCCACTCTGCTACCATTTCTAGGAGGTGAGCTAGGCGCCAAGGCTGCAGCAGTTGAGGAGCTCATCAAAAACCTGCCTCCGGTGCGCGGTTGACCACAGTGCATCCACTCCATGTATCCAAGCAAATTGTACTGCCTCTCAATAACCCTGATAAATGTACTCTTCCGGCTTTGACTGCAATGCGGACCCTCATTCTCATAAGAGCTGTTAGGCAGACACCTGCCCATCCTGCAAATGCTGCCAAGGTGTGACTCTCACACCTCCTGTACATGTCTGCAGGAAGTGGTGAGCTTGAGTGCCGATGCAATCTCTGAATCCATCGAGCCAGAGCTGACTGACGAAATGGTTCAAGCGTTTGATGTGGCCAAGCCATTCACGTATCAGCTGGTGTTTGACCTCCAGCCTACATTGACATGGAAGCAGCCATACCAAGGCATGAAGGTGAAGCACCACCAGGCCTGCCAGGCAGCGCACTCATACATTCGTACTTACATTCATTCATTCATACATTCATCCAATAGTACATGCTGCTCACTGTTTTCTGCATGGATCTCTGCTTGTCTGTGATCTGCACGCACAATCTATGCCTGTTGATTTGCAGTGAGAACGCTGCCGCCGAGATTGCTTACTGCAGTTGAGTCACATGGATAGACAGCTGTTGACAGCTTCTGCTTGCCATTCTGTTCTAGGTCAAGCCTTACGGTCTTAGTCTTCTGGTGTACAGCTACCAGACACAGACAGTCATTCCAGCTGCACCTCTGTCGCAGGTGGAAGTCACAGCAGTAGGCGATGACGAATCTGATCGCGCCAAGGTGGCACAGGAGATAATGCAGGTGAGGAAGAAGAAGGGGGGCCTGAAGGTGGTGCAGGGGCGGGGCCTGCAGTTGGGTGATGCAGCCCTGATTGACTTTGATGCAAAACGGTCAGACACTGGGGAGGAGTTTGCTGGAGCCAAGAGACGCAAGACTCACATGGACACTGACTCAGCAGACATGCAGTTCCTGCCTGGTAAGTTTTTCGACCCCAATGTTTCATTTGTGACTGGTGTACTTTCTATGTATGCTGCCCTGTTTTGGTCACAAGAGCGACAACCACATGCTGTTGGCTCTGTGCACAGGTCTGTTTGAAGAAATTGTCTGTCTTCATCATGCTCATGTCTATATGGTGGATGCTCTGTTTGCATGCTGTCATTGGTTGAACATAAGGTGACATCAGAGGGAGGGCTCAAGTCAGGGTTCCCGCCTATAGTGTCCTTGGGGCAAGCCTGTGTATATGACTCACAAGTAGAGGAATTCTGTGAAGTCAGATGTCACTCCCAGCTTTGTACACATGCTGTCAGTGCATGGGCATGGCACCATGCCTGTATGCATGTGACCTCAAACACATATCCTTCTGCAATCAACAACAGCATGTATCTGACTACGAATCGTCCAAAACCCAGGTAAGTGATTGCATGATTGCAGGTGTGCGGGAGAAGATGGTAGGCATGAAAGTGGGCGAGTCTCGCCAGATCCAGCTGACGCTGCCCGACGACTTTGAGCCTGCCCCTCTGAGGGGGGTGGACGTCACCTGCACCGTTGGCGTCACTGAACTCTTTGAGTACGACCTTCCTGAGGTAATGCTGCATTGCATGCTGCACTTGTTTGATGTGATCATGCTTGTTTGATGTGATCTTGCCTGCTGCCTGAGATAACGCTGCATTGCATGCAGCACTTGTTTGATGTGATCTTGCTTATTGCCTGAGGTAATGTTGCATCGCAGCGCTTGTTTGTTGTGATCATGCTTGCGGCCTGATGGGCTGATGAGTCACAGTACTGCATCGCAGCTCAATGATGCCCAGCATGCATGCCCAGGGGGGGGGATGCCTGTATGCCCAGGGGGGACGCCTGCATGCACCCCCCTGGATGTACCCTGCATGATGCCATGATGGCTCAGCACACACCCATGCCCTTGTTGTCAATCTCTCAGATGCAAACACAATGTTGCATTGCAGTTAGGTGGCCATGTTTGCACACACCCCTTAGATTTGGCCTGCACCATGCTATGGTGATTCAGCACACACAAACCCACACACTGTTCGCTAATTTTCTGACATGCAAACTTGGCTTTGCACTGCAGCTGGATGATGATCTTGCTGAAGAGGTGGCTCCAGGCAGCGGGGGCGTCCAGGGGCTTCAGACGCAGCTTCTCAGGATGCAGAATGCCAAAACTGCACAGGACAATGAGGAGGCAGTGGAGGAGGCTCTCATGGAAACTGTTGTGCACCTGGCACAGTGTGACGTGCCATACAGCATGGTCAAAGAGATGGGTCAGCAGGAGTATCAGGCTCGTCTGCATACTGCCCAAGCTAAGGTGATCCTCTCACTCATACCTCTGTCAGAGATACAAGTGCCCTGTGATGCCAAAGTTGGCCCTTTTTAGTCCCTGGCTGTGCAAGACATGTGCTGAAGCTATTCTGGGATGGGTCAAAAGAATCCCTGCAAGGCAACATTCTAGCGGCAGTGCCAATACGTTGAGAAATTGTTACTTGATGAACTGGTGTACCAAATACCTGAACCTGATGAGACCTATGAATATTCAAACATCATGGGATGTTTTGTGTTGAGCAAGGTCATCATTTTGAGGTGAACTGCCAAGTCGGAATATTGTGACTCACATAACCGTCTCCAATACATCTGATTCTGCAGCAGCAAGTGAGCAAATGTGAGTACGTGTGAGTATGACTTGAAGATCAGCCTTTTGTTTCCCTTGTGTGCAGCGTGAGATCACATACGAGCAAGTCATGCAACTGGCGACAGCTGAGTCACTGGAGAACTGGACTCAGAAGAAGTAAGCTATCTCGCTTGTGCCACCATGCATGTTGCATGTCTTGTTGTGACCCTTGATTGGGTGTGAATGTTAAGTTCTGATCCTGCCTCTCACTAGGCAGCAGCTGCTCAAACTGTCTGGTTATGTTTCATCCGTGGTATGCCCACGACATGCAAAGACTGTCTTGTGTCGATTTCAGCATGTGATTAGCACGGCAGGATGCTGTTCAGGATATGCACAAACTCGCCTGACACCTTATGCACATGTGACTTGGAAGTGCAAGAGCTAATGCATGCACAAACTGACTTCGCAGTTGCTCTCTCTTGAATCCTGTGATGACTTCCAAAGACAGGAAATGCAGATGATTGACAGTCAGACTGAGCACACAGACAACCTATGCGTGATGTGTGCAGCCTAGAGATGCTTCAAGGGCTGATCAAGCGACAGATGGCGTTTGAACACATCTTTGCTGCTGAGGGGCTGACACTGTCAGATGCAGAGATCCAGCAGGAGTATGATGAGGCTGCACGTGACTTCATAGAGCAGAAGCAGGAGTTTGATGCAGACAGGTTGAGGGAGCAGGCTACTGAAATGCTGAAGGTAAGATTAGGGAATTGGGTGGTTCGGATGCTGTTGACGACACGTTGGTTGAAGGTCAAGCAAGCTGTCTTGATTGCCCATGGTGTGCATGAGGAAAGCCTATCCAGAGTAGTAGCAACAGTAGTATGCAATTTGTTGCAGATTGCAGCATTCAGCAGCATGTTGGGCTTGCACTGTGTGCAACAAAGTCTGTGAGGCATTTCAAGTCAGGGCTCCGCATATTACATGTCTTCGAGCAAAGCAATTCTCATCTTCTGATTAGGATTGCTGCTTACCAGACTACTGCAATGCAGCTTTTTAGCATTACACATGCAAAATGCAGGCACCAAAGATCATCAGGTGGTTGCGGGACAACAGTGAAATCACAATGTTGCCAGCCAGAGCCTAGACTGGCGCATCTCAGATTCTGTGACACACATTCTTGCTGATGGGGTACTTTATTCACCGAACAAATGCCTGCCTATCCAGGCATTTTACCAAGCTCTGCAAATTAGTGTATCCTTGGGAAGTGTATCTGAGATCCAATCTATCAAGGAAATGCCTGCCTATCTGCAAACTCACATTGCTGTCAGTTATGCGACAGTGCTGTAGCCCCTGTGAACATTACGTGATGAGTAAGACATGTGCAGATTGCCTCTATTCTGGTCAATCCCATAGCTTTCCAGCCTGCCACTGACTGTATGCACAGCAATTTCTCAGTTACATTCTTTTGACTGTATTGAGTCTGGGCAATCATTAGTAGCAAACTCATTTACTTGAGGTCTGATTTAAGGCCAGTAGCTGCGTGTCTGCTGTCATGAAGTGGACCGCCAAAATTGCCAATCCCAGCCGACTTTTTGCATTGTTGGGGTTGCACTGCACAAGTAGTTTAATCAAAGCGAGAATATTTTGCTGAGGGTCCCTGCTGGTGAGTGCACGACAGATGCCGAAACTGCAGCTATTGTGCTCCCCCCAGCAACGATTTGAGCAACGGGTGCTTTTACTCGACGACAGGCACGGCGTGTGTATCACTGTTACAAGCTAATCTGAAAGGAATGAAACATACATTGAACATCTACACTTCAAGTCAAAACTTTGCGCGCTGCAAAATTCGTAGCTATAGCACGAGACCAGGAAAGTACTGAGTCAGGTCGAGTCCACCAACAAGTCAACCAGAAGCAATGTGCTGTACTGACAAAGTCCTGAGAAGCTCAACAGATGCAAGGCAGTCTTGAATGCGGCTGCCATCAGTAGACACTAGACTGCAAACACATGTGGGAACACTGCACCCAAACATTCACCCAGACATTGAGATGAATCCACAATTCATTTGTTGCTAGCTCCGGCTAGCACAGCTGTTGGCACAGCTGGTGATGAAGCACATGCAGCCAGCTTGCTTGCTAGCTGTGTAGTTGAGTTGCTTAGGCGGAACCTGCAGCTGCCTTAACAGCAGACACCATCTCCTCACCCATGGCCTGCAGGGTAACACCCAGTTGTCAGTATCAACAAGTCAGTGTCAGAAACTTACAAAGTCATGACAGGCACAGCGTCATGATGTATTACACTGGGGCTGCAGTGCATTAGGCAACTTGGGCATACCACAGCTGCTGCAAGAGGCCCTTGTTCCTTGAGTTCTTGCATATGATACACATGAATGACATGCATTGAGGTACACTTCCTGCTGCCACACAGTCATGATATGGTGATGTTATGCAGCAACAATGGGAGCCATAATGCAATCTTGGCAATAGCAAGACAGGCAAGGGCTGACCTTGAGGACAGTGACAACCAGCTCCTTGCCATCGTCAAAGTCCTTCTTGATCTGGTCAGCCAGGTTTTCAGCGTCAGCTGTGCCCTTGGGCAAACCGAGGTCATCTTTGGTGTTGCCACCCTCGTCCATCAATGACAGCTGCACACAAGATGAGGAAGAAGTCAATGATGTGCTGACTTGGCAACAGCTGAGCCAAAAATGATGCAAACAACATGCAGACAAGGACAGTTGCAACAGCGGTGGATCCACAACCAAAGACATGCAGAGCACGGATGAGGTCGTAAGTATTGGCACAGTAGAAGATGGTTTGTATTGGCTTACAACAGGCGTGATGCAAAGCAGCAGACAAGAATATGGGTGCTTACGTAGCCATCCTCTGAGACGTCCAACAAAGTGTACTCCTGACGGTTGACGTGGGGAATCTGCACAATTCAGCAGACTGGTCAAGGCTTAGCTGCTGCAGCACATAGGGTACAACTTTGCATTTGCGTGAGTTGCAGACACATGACAGCAAGTCAACAAATGTGCCAGTTTTTGCATCCACTCTTTGCAGCTATGCAGCTTGAAAGGATGGAACTCACGTCACAATTGTGAGAAGAGGGGGTCAGGTCCTCATACTTCTTGCCAGTGAAGATGTCAATAGCAACAAAGTGACACTTGGCGTGACCGTGCTTGCCGGTCTTTGAAGTGGACACATCAGCAACCTGCGTTGATGGCGCATTCATCAATTGCCACCCACCGACCGCAGCAGATACACACACACCATGCATGCAAAGACCTATCAGCCGCAGACTAAACAGAGCTGGACCATCTCAGCAGCTCTGGCGTTCTTTACTTGAGACTGAAAAAGTAACAGTGTTGCGTGAAGTGCCCAAAAGGCTGACCTTGCAGGGGCGGCCCTTGATCACCAAAAAGCCATTCTTACGCACAGTTCCGGCCTGCTGAGGGTAGGTCAGGGAAGCTCCAGCGTCAGCGCTTTCAAAATGCACGTCATGACCTGCAGTGTCAGCCATCTTGAGCTGTGTAGGTGGTTGCCGTTGGCCGTTGTATTGCGGATCCTCTCTGCAACCCGCCCGTGTAGTGTGAGCGACGGCTGCTTGCGGCTGTTATTGCGGAAAAAAGGAAATTACGCCGTAGCCTGAATAGGCAAGGGACAGGCCAGTTTACAGTGTGGCTCATCTAGCGGATGGAGGTCAGTAGTAAGTATGAGCCTGCTCACAACGCTAGCTGTGACCTTTTACCAGCCCCGTCACAGAAAGCAGCATGTGTCTGTAGTCCAGTGCAAGTATCCTTGGCGCCACTAAAGATGTGCATGTGCAGCTATATAACATATATGTTGAGCAACGTGGTTGGGCTTATCACAGTGCTGGTACCACAGAGTGTTGGGTCGCTTGCTGAATGCTGGGAAGGTTGCAAAGATCAGGGATGAGTCAGAAGTTGGCAAGCTTGGTGCAGCGACTGTTGTCATGCCCTGTACCGTGGCCTTAACAAAGCAGCTATAGCCAAGCGTGAACTACATTGGCTGCAGCAGCTGGAGGAAGTGGCAGACGATGCTACAATGTCAGTGGTCGAGAAGCAAGATCGAATCTCTGATCTTCTTGACACCATGGCGGTGAGCACTTCTTCATTGGCTGCAGCACTGCACAAGAGTGTCACAGCCAAAACATCATGACAGGTCACAAGTTTCAGAATTGTGATCAAAGGTGATCAAACTGCTAAACATGCGAATTGTAAAATGTTGCAAGCAGCTCTGATGGGAACTTTAACAGCTGGCCTGTCATGTCACACAACGCCTAATCATATAACAACCATCAAAATGCATACTTAGCCAGCAAGCATCAGGTACGTGCGGCCCAAGTCAGTCCCCTCCAGACAGGCTTGTTCTGAGCATCCCAAGTGTAGCCGTTAATTTTAACATGTGAGTATCAGACAGAATAAATCACCTTTCATCAATCGACACTAAACATGTTGCTGATGTGTTGCAGATGGAGGAGGGCTTCCTGTTTGTGTTTGTGGGGGCCAAGCACTCTACTAGAGCTGCTCAGCTCTTGCTTGAGGCTGGGAGCCAATCTTGGCACACTCCACAAGACCTTGCGTACAGGCGTGAATACTTGTAGCGCCACCATCAGCTCAGCAGCCATGCAATACATGCCTTGCAAGGCTTGTAAGACATGTATGGCATGGCTGTTGAGCTGAGGGTGGCGATACAAGTATTCACGCCTGTACATCATTGACCTGTCTTTGTGCACACTCGTACAGATCAGTGTCTATGACAGATTTCGACTGCAATATTCAAATGCAAAGTTCCAAAATGCCCTTTATCAAGCAATCACCTGATATGCTCATGGGCAATGCAAGCCTCAGCAAGTAAAACCATATTGCTCATGGTATTGGTACCTGGAATCTGTTTGCTGTGGATCTTGCGTAGCAGACAGTCCTACTGAATTAATCTTCCTGACTTTACTATTTCATGACATACATGTGCCCAGATCTGGACGTCATGCTTGCACGTTTGCACGTTCGTATAAAAGCACTGCTGTTGTCATTGTACAGCACCTGTGAGCTCGTTTCACATATGCATGAGATCCGCCAGTGCACTATCGCAGGCAAGAACGCTGGAACGCACTATCGCCATGAGTTGAGCTACAGCAATTTGCATCAGGTGCTGTCAATTCGCCTACAATAGGTTCCCTCGATAGATCGGACCTCAGATACACTTTCCCAGGATACACTAATTTGCAGAGCTTGGTAAAATGCCTGGATCATAGAGGTTTTAATATTGCATCGGATACAGTATGCAGTCAAGCAAGGTTGTGTTAGGCTGCGCAATGCATTGAAATGCATCTCGGAGGCTATATTTACAGCCATGGAGACTAGAGTCGCTGACTGAAAAGCTGCTGAGACTACAGTAGGTTCACCGAAATCATTTGCTTCCGACTGCAGGCTGACGGAGGAGGAGGATGACTGGGAGGATGACACCGAAGTCAATCAATCAATTCAATCAATTTACATTTCTTGTCTTTGGGACTCTGTGTACGGTAGATCTGGACACGTGGCGTGAGTTAGTACACTAGCTGAACCTCAGTTCGATGCCGTCGACAGGGTCACTTTCGTTGCTCAGCACCTGTTTGTATCGAACCGTCGAAGCCTCTTTGCGGCTTTACTCTGTTCGGCATCGATTCGGAAGCTGCAGTAGCTATTAGGCATCCTTCTCCTGCCCTTGTAGTTTTCCTTTTATTTACGCCATCCGGCGTCCGTCTATACGCAAATGACTTGCGTCGTGGTGCCACAGGGCAAGGCATTTGAGGTGTGCGCATGCTGTTACTGCGTATGGTTGGCATCGGATGTCTTCACTATTTTGTTGTATGTTTGGAGAAGGTATTATTTTCAAGCATTCAGTTGTAGCTGTGTACTGCAGCAATTTCAAACAGGCGTCTTCAAGGGCGATGACACCTTCAGCGTCGACCGTCTGGTCGCAAGCTGTCAACCTCGGATCATGCCAGCGCTCCCGAGTGCTGGTCGTGTCTTGGTCCCTTACTTCGAGAGCCCAGAAGACTGTGTGAATGACACTTTGGGCAGGGCCAAAGTCGACCCCGCAAGGTAGTGTTGCAACCTCTGACAACTGCACTTGTCTTGAAAATTGTTAGGAGTATGATGTGAGGTATTTTGGTGTGAATCTCAGGAGGAGAAAGAAGTCGAGCAAAAAAGCAACGTCTGTAGATGCAACCAGTTCCACCTCCAGGGATAACAGCCCTGTCAAGTCTGTCAGCAAGCACTCAGCACAGAAGCTGCAGCAAGCTCCCTCTCAGATCAGAAATGGCAACAAACATGTGCAAGGTGTGTCAGAAATTTCTTTGGCAGATTCTGGCCATGGCAGCTCCAAGTCACTAGTTTCAACAGTCGCCAGAGGCCCCAAAGCATGGGCTGGACCTAGCTACTACTCCTCCCCCCCTCCTGAGCATCTACCAATGCCAACATCATTTCTGTTGGCTGTATAATACAGCAACAATGCTGGCAGCTTACATAATAAGCTGACACTGTGAGTGTGTACTGTCCACCTCCGCATGGTATTTTTGGCGAGGGCGTCTTTTGAAAAGCCGCTTGCTGAGTCACCATTTTGGCCTTGTACTGTGTTCTGTGGCACTATTCAGTTGGTCAGTAGTTGTCTTGCCAGTGTTAGATGACTTGGTAGATTGAAGGTCTATAGTCTTGTCTCATGTGTAGACATGCCTCACCTGTACCTTTTATTAGTCTCCATGTATTTTAGCAACCATTTTATGCTTTGTGGTCTGTTTCTTCCACTGCTGTGGGTGCTGTGCTGTGGCATAACAGATGAGAGTGCAGAGTAGGCAGGCCACATGTGTTTTGCATACACTGCAGTTGTGAAGTGTTTTCATTTCTAGCCTTTTATCACTGCCAGCTTTCATTGGCACAGACTGTTTTTGCAGCTCTGCTGCTTCTGGTCTCAAAGGCAGATTTCAGGCTGCCAAGCCATCACAGACCTTTGCAAGGCAGCTGAAGTATGAGCACTGCTGTCTGGTCTGATTATATGAGGGTTCATTGACATCTCATCTTTTGCAGTTTTGTTCTCTGCTTGGTGCGGGCTTGGTGTTTGCCTAAGATACAGTGAGTGTATCACTGTTAAGTGTGGATGAGGTGGAGGCTTTGTTTGGACAAATCAAGCACAACTTGACATAATTAGGTGGTGCCTCACATGCTTGAGCATCAAAGGATGGACGAAATCTATATTGCAAGAGTTTTGCGGTTTCTGTACATAGCGTTTGTTCTTTCTCAGGATATGACAACAGCTGTTGATACAATGGATTCTTGGAGTTTGCACAAAGCCTTCTATAGTAGTATTAGTAGAGCCCATGTTGTAGTGGCAGTCTGATTTTTTCCATTTGTAAATACCTGTCGCAGTTAGTCATAAATGTGCTCAATGACAACTGATCAGCAGTTGCGTAATAGTCTCTGAGATACGTTTCAATACATTGCGCAGCCTAACACAGCCTTGCATACTGTATCTATTCCAATACCTGGGATCCAGGCATTTTACAGGGCTCCATCCTTGAGGATGTGTATCTCAGACCCAATCTATCAAGGAAACTCATGCCCAAGTATGTTCCATCCCAGTGGGACTGCAACAATGCTCTGCTCAGGCGGTCATGACCAACTAGACTCTGATGGTTCGCAACTCGCATATTCTAGTTATGTTTCCTATCCTGAAGGTTAGTGCACCTCTGTCAATGCAGTTGTTGGCAGAGATAGCACTGCATCTGACAGGCACATAAACCGCACGAGTGGACTGTTGAAGCAATGGCAGTTTAAGTAATGAAAACTGCTTGGAGTTATGTTACAGTCACTGAACTTACATCATGACTGCTTTCCAAGTCACGTCACATGCTATTTTATAAGCAGAGCATGTAGTTAGCTTGATGGCAACACTTTGCTGTCAATTTGCATCTACCACTCACTTCACTCATTGAACTATTTGCCATAAGCCACTGTGTAGTCTGCTTGATTGCTTCTGAATGTAGCTGTGCTAGATGCCCTCAAGACTGGAACGCCTGATGAGGCAACACCTGAAGGCAGGCTCCTCCAGCAGCTTTGGCTCTCAAGGATGTGATTATGAATTGACGAGTTGCTGATAGCTTTTGCTCAATCATCAAAACATCTACTGCAAAAGCATCAAATGGAGGTACTGGCACAAACATCAGACTTTCGTCAGAGGTGTAAAAACTTGAGCTGCAAAAGTTGCCTTCAAGCAAACAAGCTTGACACTCTGATGCCGAAGCTGGTACAGTGTTATGTCAATACCTGCCGTCAATGGTGACCACCACTTGCTTGTTGCTTCTTGACAGCACTTGCTGCCTTTGTCTGAAAATCGCCATACACAAATAAGTGCGCAGGTACTGTGAGCTGATGCACCAGTACAAGCATGTGCTGGGCCCTACCTTAAGATAGCCTAGCTTGACGCTTCCATAAACCAGACCAACCGATGCGGCCGATATGCGTAGAACCTGCATCGTTCAACAACATGTCAAGCTTGCGACAAAGCTGCACAGTGCAACTTGCGCATCGCGCGTCACCTGCGCCAAAGAGCTGGTCCCAGAGTAAGGGTTCATACCCAACCGAAGTCGACGACCAGAAATTTGCTGATCTGTCTGATCGAAGGCCAATGATCTGTTCTGCTTCACACCGCGCGGAATGCTTCACCAACTGCAGAGCTCTGCACTCGAGTGCAGATCAAGGGTATTAAAGGGTTTTGGTAAAGCTTCGACAGATGCAAATTGCAATAGCTTGTTCAGTCAACACTGAGTCCTCATTCACCGACCTGAGACAGGGGTTCTGCCTGATACTCTCGATTCTGCTGGTGACAACCAGGAAAGCAGGCTCAGATAATCGCACAGATCGAAGCCTCCTAAAAAGTACTTCTTTCGGTGGCATAGACGATCACTGCTCTATCAGTGAAACGCTTCTCATCCCTAAGGAGGCTGATGGGCTTCTAAAGGCAGGCGACGGCAATGCATGCGCCGTGTCATGTAATACAAACAGGTCAACCCCCGCCAGGGTTAGCCAGGTGCCAGCCACGGCTTGCAAAAGCTTCAGACACCAGGCGCAACACGCGGTCGGACGCTTGTCACCAGAGCAAGGTACTACTTTGTACAGCTACGCTGGAATTGTCCAGCTTTTGATACAAAATCAACGCTCGGCCTACACCGCAGGTGGAGCTGTGCACAGCACGTAGCAGTTCAGTGTATGGCAGACGTCCTGTGCTTACGCGTGTCTTTTCAGCACAAAATGCTCAGCGAAGGACGCATGCAGCTGGAACATCCCGCAAGATACACCTACATGGCAGAATGCACCCTGTAGCTGCTGCTAAGGTCACGCTCTTTACAAGCACACTGCTCTGCTTCCTATTTTCACAATGTTGCTCAGCTTGCTGTGCCATCAAACTCTGTGTTTCACCAGTACAACAGCCTGAGGCAGCTGTGCATGCAGACTGAGGAAGCTTCAGGAGCGCCAAAACCGAATGAGAGATTCAGCAGAAAGGTAAAGCCAAGCACACTGCCTCCACTGTTCGCCTTCTTGCACATGATTAGAGCTGCTGACCTGAAACCCATACAACTCCCATCTATTTTCTGTCCAATACACTGACACTGTGGAGTCTGCTTAAATGCACCTGCTCAGCATGCATGAGCGCCAAACCCATCGTCATTAACCTTCAAATTGCTGCATCAACTTGCACCAACATCAGCATGTATCATTAGTGTATCATTCCCTGCAGGATTTGAGGCGTATAAAGCAGCAAGGTCCAAATGAGCAGGATCTCATAGAGCGATACACTGCAGAGACAGATGATGGTCAGGGAGACACGGTCGAGATGGAGCATGAGTACATCCCATCAGAGGTACTAGGCAACGTGAACTATGACGCAGAACCAGATTGGCAGAGCTTGCCGCAGATGCCATACATGGAATTTTATGGCGGTCTGCAACAGCGAAATTGGACATCAGAACATTATGATGCCTCAGCACAGCCCTGGGACATCAAATTCTACAGGGATAGTGGACGCTTTCTGCGGCCTATATTCCCTGGCTTCAGAGCGCAAGTCACAAGGGCTAATGGCAGTCAGTGTTGGGTTGATCTTCCCGAGGCTGGCACTGAAACGTATGTCCACGATCACATACAATCCACTGTCCCAGGCAGCAAGGCACAGCTGCAGGAAATCCGTGTGCCCAAAGACAATGTTGCCCTGTACCAATACGGTTACAACCAGGTTTTCCAGCAGCTGTTTCAGGCATATGAGCAGCAGATACCCAAAGCAGCTAAGCGTGAGTTTCAGCAGCAAGGGCATGCAGACCTGGCCAACTTCAAGTACAGTTGTCCAGGGGAGAAGTCCGTGGGAGTGTCTTTCCACATGACCCCCCAAGAGGCCAGTCTTGCCAGAGTGTGGCAGCAGATCCCGGCTATACTGTTTTTCTCCTTTGCATTTTCTTTCCTGGCTGTCTGCCTAGGGCTGGGAATCTTCAGGTGGGGCTTCTGTCATGATGCGCTTAGTCACACACAGATTTGTCCATGGTGCTACAAACTCACAAGCATGTGATGCCGACGTCGCTGTGACAATCTCCCTTTGCATGCTATCTGTTGTTGATTGAGCCCCACTGTGCTTTTTTGTGGACTCACTTCATGTCACACCTTTGCTCTGCTGTTATACCTGTCATTGGTTTATACCTGTGTATGCACATCAGCAGCATGTGCATGTCCTTTCCATCTTCATCTGGCTTGGGTCTGAGTTCTTCAGCCATGCTCTCCGAAGGGAGGAAACTGTTTTCTTACAAACACGTAGGAAAGGAAGGGACACCAGTTTTCCTCTGGAAAACGTCAAAAAGCTTGCAAAGGACTATTTTCAAAACAAAAGTTGCTTCTCCTGTTTGGCAGGCCTCGCAAGATGATGCCCAGCGATCCAATCCAAGCCATGGAGTTTGCCCAGTCCAAGGGCCAGGCTCACAAGGAAGGCAGAACCAATGTCACCCTGAAAGACGTTGCAGGCCTGGACTCCATTGTTGGCAGGCTGCAACAGGTGAAGCCATGCATGGCTGAGCAAGTGGCTGATTCCATCACTGCTTGACTGTGAGGTTCATGAGACACTGGTTGTGACTGTGCATGTAGTCATGGCATGTGGTCTGTGCTGACTTGAGTCTGATTTGTAGGTTGTGACATGGTTGTGACTGTGTGTGTAGACATGGCATGTGGTCTGTGCTGATGTGAGTTTGCTTTGTAGGTTGTGACATACCTGAAGGATCCCGAGGGGACCCAGTTTAGAGGCCTCGCCAGGCCCCCCAAGGGTGTGCTGCTGGAGGGTGACCCTGGAGTGGGGAAGACCCTGATTGCCAAAGCCATTGCTGGCGAGGCTGGAGTCCCTTTCTTTCAGGTACGTTTGCCACAGTCTTTGCCATTCTCATCACATCCCAGCGCTTGATAGTGCTGTTCAAAGAAACGATTTGGCGTGCTGGCCATATGCTGGCCCGACAGGATTCACATGCCGTAACTGTTTGCACAATGAGCTGTTGGGCAACAATTGAGCTTCTGACACCATGCATTGCAGCTGGAATCTCAAAAGATGCCTTCATGACTAATATGGCAGTAGAAGTCTGCACTATTGAGTGGTGTATTCAGAAGGGCCTTGCTCTACAATTTGCATCATGTATCATCTATAACTTGTGTCATTCAAGCTTGACATTCTCAGACTTCTCCCAGTTATTGTCTGTTGACTCCCCTGATGAGTCCTAAAAACAACTGCAAATTTATTTATTGACTGATTGATTGATTTGAAGTGTGTCAGCACAACATCAACAACAGTAAGTACCCACTGTCATGTCTGCAGATGAGTGGCAGTGAGTTTGTGGAAGCCATTGTGGGTGTGGGTGCAGCACGTGTGCGTGACCTCTTCAAGAGGGCCCGGGCCCAAAAGGAGCCCTGCATCATCTTTGTGGATGAGATTGATGCCCTGGGTATCAAGAGGGCGGAAGCAGGAATGCGCACCAATGAAGAGCGCGAGCAAACGCTGAACCAGCTGCTGACAGAGATGGATGGATTCATACCAGGTGCACATGTGTGGTGATTTTTCATTCACAGGAAGTTGTCAAATGTGGCCCAATTCCAGCTTGCATTGCTACACCATTATTGTGCACCAATACAAAATGTGCATACGGTGCAGTGCAGCGAGTGTTAAGCTGATATACTCACAACTCACATGAGTAGAAATGCAACACTTTGCAATGATGTCACTTGTGCAGCGGCTGCTCATGCTGCAGCCTGGGCAAAGGCAGTGTTCTGCAAGCAGTTTTGTGTATACGCTTGCAGTCAGCTGGTGCAAGGGAATGCGTGTATGCTATTGATGCCTCTCCCTGATATATATCCCTCTCGGCGCCCCCCCC